>JAESGU010000091.1_pt1 | contig 59781 bp, 56 predicted proteins | sample 9266271 | NCBI WGS metagenome assembly JAESGU01 (sample SAMN15740544, study PRJNA653495) | algae metagenome | isolation source: Scytonematopsis contorta HA4267-MV1 and co-occurring heterotrophs from mud... | place: USA: Palolo Valley Trail, Honolulu, Hawaii | collected 2009-07-25
CGGTGCGGGTGGCCCAGCGGCGAACGTCATCAACGACAGCCAGAGTAGCAGCCATGCCCGCACCGCCTGCGTCACCACAGACTGAACCAGCCCGCAGGGACGCGCATCAGCGTGGTAAGGCCGAGTATGCCGACGCGGTGGCGGCGTTTCCGCAATCCATGGCGCCTCTGCATCTGGGCGCCACGGTGCCGGTGTAGAGGACACATGACCATGGTGCGCATCGCCGGCGTCGGCATGACCCCGTTCGTGAAGCCCGGCACGTCGGACAGCTACGACGTGATGGGCGCCACCGCTGCGCGGCTTGCGCTGCAGGATGCCGGCATCGCGTACGACCAGGTGCAGCAGGCCCATGTGGGCTACGTGTACGGCGACAGCACCAGCGGCCAGGCGGCGCTGTATCACCTCGGCACCACCGGCATCCCGATCTTCAACGTCAACAACAACTGCTCCACCGGCTCGACCGCGCTGTTCCTGGCGCGGCAGGCCGTCGCTTCGGGTGCCGTCGATTGCGCGCTGGCGCTGGGCATCGAGCAGATGGCACCAGGCGCGCTCAGCGAAGCCTACACGGACCGCCCGACACCGCTGGCGAAATTCATCGCGATCGCCGATGCCGAAGGCACGGGCGAACAGGCGCCGCTGGCGCTGAAACTGTTCGGCGGCGCCGGCGCCGAATACCAGGCACGCCACGGCACGAAGACCGAGACCTTCGCCAAGGTGCGCGCCAAGGCCAGCACGCATGCCCAAGCCAACGAACGCGCGATCTTCCGCAAGGTGGTTTCGACCGAGGAGGTGATGGCCTCGCCCCGGCTGTACGGGCCGCTGACGCGGCTGCAATGCTGTCCGCCCACCTGCGGCGCCGCCGCCGCGGTGGTGGTGTCGGACGCCTTCGCGAAACGCCACGGCCTCGCCGCGCCGGTGACGATCAGGGCGCAGGCCATGACCACCGATTTCGCCAGCACCTTCGGCGAACGCAGCATGATGAAGCTGGTGGGCTACGACCTCTCTCGCGCTGCCGCCGACCAGGTGTTTGAAGCCTCGGGCGTGGCGCCAGCCGACATCACGGTCGCCGAGCTGCACGACTGCTTCACCGCCAACGAGCTGATCAGCTACGAGGCGCTGCGCCTGGCGCAGGAAGGCGAGGCGGAGAAATTCGTCTGGGACGGCGCCAACACCTATGGCGGCAGGGTTGTCACCAATCCGTCCGGTGGGTTGCTGTCGAAGGGCCATCCGCTGGGCGCCACGGGCCTTGCGCAATGCGCCGAGCTGGTGTGGCAGTTGCGCGGCCAGGCAGGCGCGCGCCAGGTACCGGGCGCGCGGCTCGCCTTGCAGCACAATCTCGGTCTGGGCGGGGCCTGCGTGGTGACGCTGTACGAGGCGTTCCCCGCCGCCTGATCAGGCGGCGGGCGCCTGGCAGTTGGCGCGGGCCTGCGCCTGGCAGACCCGGAAACGCACCAGCTGCGCCCAATAGCGGGCAACCGTCTGCACATCATCCCAGCGCGAGGTGCGAACGCGGGCACCCATCGTCGCGTCGCGCGAGTCGATCGCGGCACCCAGCAACTCGCCGGTCAGCGCATCAGTCACCTTGATCTCGGCGTTGACGCCGCCGACCAGGGGATCGGCGCCGGTCATCAGGCTGGCGCCTTCGCGCAGCAGGCGGGCCTGCGGGATGAAGGTGGCGACGTTGCTCAGCACCGGGTTGGCGCCTTCGCGCACCTGGGTGATCGCGGTGGCGATGACGAAAGTGTTCGGCCCCGGCCGATCGACGATGCGGAAGTCGCGCGCCAGTTCGCTGCGCAGCGTGTCGTGGAAGGCATTGAGCGTCAGTTGCCGCTGTTCGGGCGTCAGCTGCTCTGGATCGCCGGGCACGCGCCAGAACTGCACCGGTTCCAGCATCACCTGGGTGTAGCGGCGCAGATCGGCCGCGCGGTTGACGTATCCCCGCGATGCCATGGTCGGCCCGGTGCCCGGCTGCAGCAGCGCGTAGGTCGGCGCACCCAGGAAGCCGCTTGGTGTGGCCGGTGCGGCGGTGCGTTCGCTGGTGGGCGCCGCACATGCGCCAAGGGCAAGTGCCGCGAACAAGGTCCAGCGTACGCGACGTGCCCGGCCGCCTGCCGCCGGGTGCTTCGCCCAAGCGCGCTTCGCAAGGCCTGTCATCCTGCTTCCCCCGCTGATCTGGTTGAGTGTGCCGCCGTATCGTGGCGGCCACGACACGAACAAGCTCCGATAGCACGCCATGCCCTCTCCCCGCGATGGGGCCCCGGCAACCCTGCACGCTCGTCCATGCCATGCCGGCGCCCGACCGCAGCGGTGGCGGCGTCGGCGTCGATGATGCCGGCGTAGCGCCGCCCATGGGCGCGGGTGCTCTGGACGGCGTTCAACGCTTCTCCCAGCATCGCGTGCGGCACGCGGGGTGCCTGGGCCTGGCGGCGCGCGCAACGGGGGAAGCATGGGCTATCGCATTTCGGTCGATACCGGCGGCACCTTCACCGACATCGTGGTGATGGATCGCGCGGGCCAGTTGCATCTCGGCAAGGCACTGACCACGCCCGAGCGCATTTTCCGGGGCATGGCGGAAGCGATCGGCGTGGTCGCGGAAGCGCTTGGCATCGCGGTGCCGGACCTGCTGCGGCAGACCGACATCCTGATCTACGGCACCACGCGCGCCACCAACGCGGTGGTGACAAAGCGTACGGCGAGAACCGCATTCCTGACCACGCAGGGCTTCCGCGACACGCTGGTGCTGAAGGAAGGCGGCAAGCACGGCCCGCACGACTATTCCTACGACTATCCCGACCCCTATATCCCGCGCCGCCACAGTTTCGAGATCATCGAGCGCATCGGGTCCGAAGGCGAAATCGTGCGCCCGATCGACCTTGCCGCGGCACGCATGGTGCTGGAGACGCTGCACCACCGCAAATTCGAGGCGGTGGCGGTCAGCCTGCTGTGGTCCATCGCCAACCCGGCGCACGAGCTGGCAGTGGGCGCGCTGATCGAGGAAATCCTGCCCGGCGTGCCGTTCACGCTGTCGCACCAGCTGGTGCCGATCCTGCGCGAATACCGCCGTGCATCCGCCACCGCCATCGACGCGTCGCTGAAGCCGCTGATGCAGGCGCATCTTCGCGGCATGGCGGCCGACCTGGCCCAGGCGGGCTTCGCGGGCGACCTGCTGGTCAGCACCTCGGGCGGCGGCTGCCAGGCGGTGGAGGCGGTGGTGGCGCGGCCGATCCACACGCTGAAATCCGGCCCCGCCATGGCGCCGGTGGCCGGGCGTGCGATCGCCGCCCAGGAAGGGCGCGGGCTGAACGCGATCGTTTGCGACACCGGCGGCACGACCTTCGACGTGGGCCTGGTACGCGACGGCTCGCTTGTTTACACGCGCGATTCCTGGCTGGGGCCGCGCTGGCTGGGCGACATCATCGGCACCAGCACGGTGGATGTGCGTTCGATCGGTGCGGGCGGCGGGTCGATCGCCTGGATCGACCCCGGCGGGCTGCTGCGCGTCGGGCCGCAATCGGCAGGCTCGGTGCCCGGCCCGGCCTGCTACGGGCGCGGCGGCACCTCGCCCACGGTGACGGACGCCGCGCTGGTGCTGGGCCATGTCGATCCGGAATTCTTCAATGGCGGGCGGCTGGCGCTGGATGCGGCCGCCGCGCACCGGGTCATCGAAACCCTGGCCGCAGCCCTGGGCCGCGATGCCGATGCCACCGCCGCGTCCATCATGACCATCGCCAACGAGCTGATGATCAAGGCGATCGGCGAGATCACGGTGAACGAGGGTGTGAACCCGCGCGAGGGCATCATCGTGGCCGGCGGCGGTGCGGCCGGCTTCAACATCATGCCGATCGCGCGCGAGCTGGGCTGCGCCACCGTGCTGCTGCCCCGCCTGGCCGCGGCGCTGAGCGCCACCGGCATGCAGCACAGCGCCATCGTGTTCGAGGCAACGCGCAGCCGCTTCGCCGACAGCACCGCCTTCGACATCCCTGCCGTCAACGCAGCGCTGGACGCGATCGAGGGCGAGCTGGCCGCGTATCGCCGCGGCCTGGTCGGCGCCGAAGGTGCAACGGTACAAACAGAGCTGCTGGTCGAAGCCCGCTACCGCGCGCAGGTCTGGGAGCTGGATGCGGTGCTGCCCGCCCGCCGCATCGCCGGCGCGCACGACGTGGCGGCGCTGGCGGAAGCCTTCCACCAGGCGCATGAGCGCGTGTATGCGGTGCGGGACACGCACAGCCCCGTGGAGTTCGTGAACTGGAAGGGTCGCATGGCGGTAAAGCTGTTCGACCCCCCGCTGCCGCCCACGCGCGCGGCCACGCCGCACGCGCCGCCGCCCGATGCAACCCGCCTGTGCTACTTCAGCGAAACCGGCCGCGCGCCCACGCCGGTTTTTCTCGGGCCCGCGCTGCAGCCAGGGGCCGCCATCGCTGGCCCCGCGATCATCCAGGAACCCACCACCACCATCGTGGTCCATCCCGGCATGCGCGCGGAATTGTCCGCCGCCGGCACCTACATCCTGCACTGCACGGGCGCCGCCGCATGATGGACCCGGTGGAAATGTCGGTCATGGCCAACCGGCTGGATGGCATCGTGCGCGAAATGACCAACACGCTGCTGCGCGCCGCACGCTCGGCCGTGATCAGCAGTGCCCGCGATTTCTCGTGCTGCCTGGTCACCGGCGACGACCAGCTGCTGGCCCCGGCCGAGGGCCTGCCGGTGCACATCTTCGGCTGCCACATCCAGACCGCGAACATGCGGAAATACCACGGCGACGATATCCGCCGCGGCGATGCGTATCTCGACAACGACCCCTATGGCGGCAACACGCACCCGGCCGACCACACGTTCCTGGTGCCGGTGTTCTGGGAAGGCGCGCACCTGTTCACCTCGGTGGCGAAATGCCACATGGCGGATATCGGCAACTCGATCCCCAGCAGCTACTTCGTGCTGGCGCGCGACGTGTACCACGAAGGCGCGCTGGTGTTCCCCGGCGTGCGCATCCAGCGCGACTTCCAGAACATCGAGGACATCGTGCGCATGTGCCGTGCGCGCATCCGCGTGCCGGACCAGTGGTACGGCGACTTCCTGGCCGGCCTTGGCAGTGCCCGCGTGGCCGAGCGCCGGCTGGAGGAGTTCTGCGCCAAGTACGGCGCGGCGAAGGTCAGGCGCTTCGTGGCCGACTGGTTCGACTATTCCGAACGCCGCATGGCCGAGAACATTTCCCGGCTGCCCAAGGCGCGCCTGGTGAACAAGGGACGCTCCGATCCGCTCTCCGGCATCCTGCCCGATGGCCTGGAACTCGCCGTGATCCTGGAGATCGACCCGGATGCCGGCGCCATCCACGTGGACCTGTCCGACAATCCGCCCTGCGTCGATGTGGGGCTGAACACGTCGCTGGGGGCGGCGACCAGCGCGGTGGTGGGCGCGATCTTCAACGCGCTGGACAAGGATATCCCGCGCAATGCCGGCAGCTTCCGGCGGCTCCGCTTCACCTATGCCGACGAGAGCGTGGTGGCGGCGCCGAAATTCCCGCATTCCTGCTCGGTCGCCACCACCAATGTGTGCGAGCGGCTGGTGAACATCACGCAATCCGCCTTCGCGCAGCTGGGCGACGGAAACGGCCTGTCCGAGGGCGGCACGGGACTGGGCGCCGGCATGGCGGTGATCTCGGGCAAGGATGCGCGGCGCGGCGACGCACCCTTCGTGAACCGCATGATGCTGTCCACCAATGGCGGGCCATCCTCGCCAGTGGCCGACGGCTGGGTGAACTACGCCATCCCGGTGATCGCCGGGCTGATGTACCGCGACAGCGTCGAGGTGGACGAGCTGAAGCACCCGATCCGCGTGGAGCGGCTTTCGCTGGTGCCGGACAGCGCTGGCGCGGGGCGGCACCGGGGCGCGCCGGCGCAGACCATCGACCTCACGCCCACCGGCCACGACGTGACCGCGGTGATCTCGTGCGACGGCCAGCATGCCGGGCCGCGCGGCGTGGCCGGCGGCCACGCCGGCACGCCAGGCGAAACCTGGCTGGTCGGCGCCAATGGCGCGGCCGAGCGCCTGCCCAACGTGGTGCAGGTGACGCTGCGGAGCGGGCAGGTGCTGCGCGGCCGCGACAGCGCCGGCGGCGGCTATGGCAACCCGCTGGATCGCGATCCGGCACGCGTGTTGCACGACGTGCTGGAAGGCTGGGAGAGCGAAGCCAAGGCACGCGACGTGTATGGCGTGATCTTCGCAGGCAGCATCGAGGACGACTCGCTGGCGATCGACCACGCCGCCACCGCGGCACGCCGCGCCGCGTTGAGGAGGACCGCATGAACAGGCTGCTGGACGTGCCGGTGATCGACATCGCGCCCTGGCGCCACGGCAACAGGCAGGCGGTGGCGGAGGCCGTGGGGCGTGCGGTGCACGATATCGGCTTCCTGGTGATCACCGGGCATGGCGTGGACCCGGGCCTGGTGCGCGCGGTGCAGGACGTGTCGGACGCCTTTTTCGACCTGCCGGATGCCGAGAAGCAGCGCGTGCTGCGCCCGGCCCCCGACATCGCGCGCGGCTATATCCCGCTGGAGGCCGAAAGCGTGGGCCGCAGCCAGGGTTTCGATGTGCCGGGCGACCTGAACGAAAGCCTGATGATCGGCCCGGTCGATGTGCCGGACGATCCCTATTTCACCGGCCCTGCCGCCGGCCGGCATTTCCACCCGAACCTGTGGCCCGCGGCGCCCGCTGCGCTGCGCGGCCTGTACGAAGCGTATTTCCGCGCCATGGGCCGCCTGGCCGAGGAGCTGATGGCGCTGTTCGCGCTGTCACTGGCGCTGCCTGAAAAATTCTTCGCGGACAAGATCGACCGGCACATCTCGCGCCTGCGCGTGCGCAACTACCCGCCCCCCCGCGTGGCGCCGAAGCCGGGGCAGCTGCGCGCGGGCGCGCATTGCGACTACGGGTCGCTGACGATCCTCCGCGCGCAGGACCGGCCGGGTGGGCTGCAGGTGCAGAACGGCGCGGGGGAATGGCGCGACGTGCCGATCGCGCCAGACAGCTTCATCGTCAACATCGGCGAGCTGATGGCGCGCTGGACCAATGAACGCTGGCTGGCCACGCTGCACCGCGTGGTCAACCCGCCGGCCGAGCAGGCGGCGGCAAGCCGGCGGCTGTCGCTGGTGTTCTTCCACAACCCGAACTACGACGCGGCGGTGGCGGCACTGCCGGGCACGGTGCCGGAAGGTGCGGCGCCAAAATACCCGCCCACGACCAGCGGCGAGCATCTGCGCGCCCAGTTCGTGCGCACGCAGGTCTCCTCCCCCTCTCCCTCAGGGAGAGGGCCGGGGTGAGGGTGACGCGCAGTTCGCTCACGGCCGACGCTGCACATGCGCCCCCCACCCTTACCCCAACCCTCTGCCGCCCCCTCCGATCGCCCTTCCTCAGTGCGGCTTGCGGCGGCCGAGATAGGCGTCCAGCACGCGCTCGTCCTGCGCCAGGGCGCGCGACTCACCGTCGAACAGCACGCGGCCCTGTTCCATCACGTAGGTGCGGTGCGTGACCGCCAGCGCGTACGATGCCATCTGCTCGACCAGCAGGATGGACAGGCCCTGGGCGTTCAGCCCCGTCAGCACCGGGAACAGCATGTCGAGGATTCGTGGCGCCAGGCCCAGCGAAAGCTCGTCGATCACCAGCAGCTTCGGGCGGCTCAGCAGGCCGCGGGCGATCGCCAGCATCTGCTGCTCGCCGCCGGAAAGCGTGCCGGCCGGCTGGTCGATGCGCTCGCCAAGGCGGGGGAACAGCGCCAGCACGCGTTCCATCTCACTGGCACTGCCGGCAGGGTCGCGGCGCAGCTGGGTGAAGGCGCCCAGCAGCAGGTTGTCGCGCACCGACTGGTCGGCGAACACCATGCGCCCTTCCGGCACCATCGCGAGGCCGCGCGCCACCATGCGATGGCTGGGCTGGCCGGTGGTGTTCTCGCCGGCGAAGCGCACCGTGCCGGAAGCGGGCTTCAGCACGCCCGACACCGCCCGCAGCGTGGACGTCTTGCCGGCGCCGTTCGAGCCGATGACGCCCACGAACTCGCCCTGGTTCACCACCAGGTCAACGCCCCGCACCGCCTCGATCCGGCCATAGGCGACGCGCAGGCCCGCGACCTCCAGGATCGCGCTCATGCCGCTGCCGGCACGGCGAGCGTGCCGTGGCCGAAATAGGCCTCGATCACGCGCGCATCGTTCTGCACCGCGGCGGGCGTGCCATCGGCGATCACTTCGCCATAGTCCAGCACGGTCACGCGGTCGCTGACCGCCATGATCATGTCCACGTGGTGCTCCACCAGGATCACGGTCATGCCGCGATCGGCGAGGCCCCGGATCAGGCGCGTCAGGTCCTCGATCTCGCCGTGCGTGAGGCCAGCGGCGGGTTCGTCCAGCAGCAGCAGTTTTGGCCGAAGCGCCAGCGCGCGGGCGATCTCCAGCCGGCGCTGGTGGCCGAAGGGCAGGTTGCGCGCCTGGTCGTCGGCATAGGCTTCAAGGCCGACGAAGCGCAGCAGCTGGCGCGCTTCGGCCTGGGCCGCGCGCTCCTCGCGCAGGAAGCGGGGCAGGCGCAGGATGGTTTCGGCGAAGCTTGCGCGGAAATGCGGGTGCGCGCCGACCAGCACGTTTTCCAGCACGGTCATCTGGCCGAACAGTTCGGTGTTCTGGAAGCTGCGCGCGATGCCGCGGCGCGCCAGCTGGTGCGGCGGCTGGCCCGACAGCGTTTCGCCGAACACACGCAGCGTGCCGCCGCTGGCGCGATAGAAGCCGGAGATCACGTTCAGCAGCGAGGATTTGCCGGCGCCGTTCGGGCCGATCAGCGCGTGCACCGTGCCGGCCCGCACCTCCATGTCGACCGCGTTCACAGCCACCAGGCCGCCGAAGCGCAGCGCGAGGCCCTCGGCGACCAGCGTGGCCTGGCCGGCTTCGTCGCGCGTGGCGGTGGCATTGGCGATATGCGCCTGCCAGTCGGGCCAGGACGCGGTTGCGCGTGCCGCGGCAGCCCCGCGCCCCAGCCCTGCCAGCGACCCCACGATTCCCTTCGGCAGCACGAACAGCACGATGGCCAGCAGCGCGCCGTAGCCAAAGGTCTGCCATTCGCCCAGGCCCTGCAGTACCTGGGTGGCGCCGAACAGCACGAAGGTGCCGACCAGCGGGCCCGCCAGCGTGCCCGCACCACCCAGGATCACCATCAGCAGCAGCTCGATGCTGGCGGTGAAGGTGAAGGTTTCGTAGTTCACGAACAGGGCAAGGTTGGCGAACAGCCCGCCCGCCAGCCCCGCGAAGCCGGCCGAGACCGCGAAGGCCAGCGTGCGGATGCCGACCACGCTCACGCCCAGCGCGCGGGCCGCGTTCTCGCTTTGCGCAGCCGCCCGCATGGCGCGGCCATAGCGGCTATGCGCGATCGCGTAGCTGACCCACACCGCGAACAGCAGGCACAGCAGGATCAGGTAGTAGTAGTTGAAGGTCTGCCCGCGCGTGGGCATCAGACGCTCGCCGAACAGGGTCGGGCGCGGCAGGCTGGCCAGGCCCGACGCGCCGCCGGTGAAGGAAACCCACTCACGCAGGATGTTCACGAAGATCAGGCCGAAGGCGATGGTGATGACGGCCAGGTAGACGCCGCGCACGCGCACGGTGGGGAAGGCCAGCATGGCGCCGACGGCGGCCGGGATGGCGACCGCCAGCGTCATGCTGGCGGCAAAACTCCAGCCGGCCTTCAGCGACAGCAGGGCCGCCACATGCGCGCCCAACCCGTACAGCGCCGCCTGGCCCAGCGAGACCAGGCCCGCATAGCCGACCAGCAGGTTCAGCCCGATCACCACGATCCCCAGGATCATGGCGCGCATCGCCAGGCGCAGCTCGTAGCTGGTGGGAAAGCGTTCGCCGATCAGGTCACCCAGCCAGGGAAACACGCCGAGTGCCGCGGCAAACAGCGCCAGCGCCAGCCAACCCAGCGCGCGGCCCTTCATACTTTCTGCACCAGGCGCTGGCCGAACAGGCCCTGCGGGAACAGCAGCAAAGCGAGGATCATCACGGTGAAGCCGATCGCATCGCGCGCGGCGGTACTCAGGTAGCCCTCGATGAACTTCTCCAGCACGCCGTACACCACGCCGACGATCACCACGCCCTTGGCGTTGGCGATGCCGGCGATGATGGCGACCATGAAGCCCTTCAGCCCCACCACCACGCCCATGGTGCTGAAGGCCTGCGTGACCGGGGCGATCAGGAAGCCAGCGAGCGCCCCGATGCCGCCGGCAATGGCGAAGGCCAGCAGCGTGATGCGATCGGCATCGATGCCGACCAGGCCAGCGGCGGTACGGTTGAACGCCACCGCGCGCATGGCGCGGCCCAGCAGGGTGCGGCGATAGAACAGCTCCAGCAGGGTGGCCAGGATCAGCAGCGCCACCGGCATCAGCAGTTCCTGCTTGTAGATGCCGGAGCCGCCGATGCGCAGGGGCGTTTCCACAAGCGGCGTGGGAATGGGGCGGCCCAGCGGGCCATACAGCGCGGTGGTGGCGCTTTCGATCATGATGCCGATGGCAATGGTGGTCAGCATCCAGCCGATGGCATTGGCTTCCTGGTTGAAGGGGCGGACGCAGAATTTCTCGATCGCGGCACTGGCCACCACGGCGCCGCCGATCGCCAGCACGGCGGCCAGCAGCACCGGCAGGCCAAGCCCCATCAGCACCACGGTGCCGACGCCGCCCAGCATGAAGATGTCGCCATAGGTGAAGTTGACCGCCTTGGCCGCGCTCCACATCACGTAGAAGCCCAGCGCGATCATGGCGTAGACGCTGCCGACGGAAAGCCCGGTCAGCAGGTATTGCAGGATGGCTTCCACGCGCGCTCCCCGGCGAAAGATAACGCCGCGCGAATGGCTCGCGCGGCGTCGTGGTCAGGCAGGCGAACGCGTCAGGTGCGGGGCCGGTGGTACGGCGACTGCTCGATCGGCACCAGCGCGCCGTTGTGGAACACCAGCAGCTTGTAGCTGGCGGGCAGGATCGCGTCGTGGCGTTCCTGGCGCGGCTCGAAGGCGGGCGCGTAGTTGGCCACGATGCCCTGGTAGTTCACCTGGTACAGCGCCTGGCGGAAGGCATCGCGGTCGAACCGGCCGGCGATCTTCAGCGCCTCGGCGATGACGAAGGTGGCGTCATAGCCATTCGCCGTGCCGCTGGGCAGCGGGATGTCGGCGGCCGAGCGGATCTGCGGGAACTTCGCCTGGATGCGGGCAAGCACGCCCTGGGCGCGTTCGTTCAGGTTGCCCATCCAGGTATAGGTGCCGGCCACGATCACGCCTTCGGCCAGCGGCCCCGCGGTCTGTGCGAACTGCACGCCGATGCCCCAGGCGGACACGATGGTGGGCTTGTAGCCAAGCCGGTCCATCGAGCGCACCAGGTTGGTGGCTTCGCGATCGACGCCGTAGAAAATGAAGGTATCGACGCCCGCGTCGCGCAGCCGGATCAGCTGCGCCGACATGTCCTGGTCGGCGATGTTGAAGGTTTCCTTGCCGGCCAGCTGGCTGTTCACCGCGCGCATCGCGGCTTCCACGTCCGGCACCGCGCCCTGGCCCCAGGCGGTGCCTTCGTAGACCAGCGCGATCTTGCCGCTGGTGCTGCGCGCGCGCGCGGCTTCCACCAGGAAGGGCGCCACCCAGCGATCCTTCATGGAAACCCGGAACATCCACTTGTTGCGGTTGTTCGGATGCTCGATCGCGGCGGTGCCGGCGCTGATCACGCCGATCCAGGGCAGGCCCATTTCATCCAGCGGCTCGCGCAGCGCAATGGCATTGGGGGTGCGAAAGCCGCCCATCATGACGATGCAGTTGTCGCGTTCGCCGATGCGGCGTGCATTGTCCACGGCCTTTGCGGGTTCGCCCGCGTCGTCGTACGCCACCAGCCGCAGGCGCTGGCCCAGCACGCCGCCGGCAGCGTTGATCTCGTCCAGCGCCACCTCGACCGCGATGCGGATCGACATGCCGGTATGCGCAAGCGGGCCGGTCAGTTCCCAACTGGCGCCGATGCAGGGTTCGGCGCGCTGGGCGGCGGCCGGACCGGCCAGCAGAAGCGCGACACCGGCGGCCAGGCCGCCGGCAAGCAGGCGCCGCTTGGTGCAGCGATCGGTGCTCAGCATCGTGAAATCTCCCAGGTTGTTTGCGCCATTTCGCGCCGGAGTTCTGCCGCCGCGGGTTCTGCCCGACCCGTTCTTTTCAAGCCGCGTGCCAACCGCTCCGGACGCCGCGCCGCGATCGCAGCCGGCACGGCGATTGCGGTGTGCAAGTAACGACCGGACCTGCGCTATACTCGTTTCGCTCGCCGATCGGCAAGGTGAAAGGCCGCAAGCTTGGCATTCTTCTTGCGCCGCAACGCGCTGCCAACCATCCGCACAACAAACAGGGAGATCATGCATGCAACACCGTGGGATCGGCGCGTCGCCGCGCCGCAAGGAAGACCAGCGCTTCCTGCGCGGCGCCGGCAACTACGTGGCCGACATGGCGCGGCCGGGCATGGTGTTCGGGGCGTTTCTGCGCGCGCCGCATGCACATGCCAGGATTCTGGGCATCGACACGAAGGCCGCCGCCGCCATGCCGGGCGTGATCGCGATCCACACCGGCGCTGAGCTGAAGGCCGCCGGCGTGAACGGCCTGCCCTGCGGCTGGGGCATCAAGGGCAGCGACGGCAAGCCCATGCTGGAGCCTGGCCATCCGCCCTTAGCGATCGACAAGGTGCGCCACGTGGGCGACGCGGTGGCCTTCGTGGTGGCCGAAACGGCGCACCAGGCGCGCGATGCCGCCGAGGCCATCGACGTGCGCTACCAAGTGCTGCCTGCGGCGATCGACCTGGAAGCCGCCGTGGCACCGGATGCGCCCCTGGTGTTCGACGATGTGCCGGGCAATCTGTGCTGCGACTGGTCGATCGGTGATGCCGGCATGGCCGACGCGGCCTTCGCCGGCGCCGCCCACGTCGCGCGCATAAAACTTGCGAACAACCGGCTGATCGGCAACCCGATGGAGCCGCGCGCCGCCATCGCCGAGCACGACCCTGCATCGGGCCGCACCACGCTGTACACCACCAGCCAGTTCCCGCACGTGGTGCGGCTGCTGATGGGCCTGTTCGTGCTGAACATCCCGCAGCAGAGGCTGCGCGTGGTGGCGCCCGACGTGGGCGGCGGCTTCGGCGTAAAGCAGTTCCACTACGCCGAGGAAGCGGTGATCACCTTCGCCGCCATGCGGCTGGGCCGGCCGATCAAGTGGGTGTGCGAGCGCAGCGAAGGCTTCGTGTCCGATGCGCATGGCCGCGACCACGTCACCACCGCGGCGCTGGCGCTGGACAAGGATGGCAAATTCATCGGCCTCAAGGTCGATACCATCGGCAACCTGGGCGGCTATATCAGCACCTTCGGTCCCAACATCCCGACCAACCTGTACGGCCCGCTGCTGTCGGGCGTGTACACCATTCCCGCGATCTTCTGCCGCGTGCGCGTGGCCTTCACCAACACCGTGCCGGTCGATGCGTATCGCGGCGCCGGCCGCCCCGAAGCCACCTTCGTGCTGGAGCGCCTGGTGGATATCGCAGCCACTGAGCTTGACATCGACAAGGCCGAGATCAGGCGCCGCAACATGATCCCGACATCGGCCTTCCCGTACCAGACGCCGGTGCTGATGAAATACGATTCGGGCGATCCGGAAGGCTGCCTGGATCGGCTGCTGGGCCTGGCCGACTATGCCGGCTTCCCCGCCCGCCGCGCCGAGGCCAAGGCGCGCGGAAGACTGCGCGGGCTTGGGCTTTCGACATACATCGAGGCGTGCGGCCTGGCACCCTCGCGCATCGCCGGCGCGCTGGGCGCCCGCGGCGGCCTGTACGAAAGTGCCACGGTGCGCGTGCATCCCACCGGCCAGGTCACCGTGCTGATCGGCACGCACAACCACGGCCAGGGCCACGAGACCACCTTCGCGCAGATCGTGGCCGAGAAGCTGGGCGTGTCGTTCGACGACATCGACATCGTGTTCGGCGATACCGATCGCGTGCAGTTCGGCATGGGCACGTACGGCTCGCGCTCCCTGGTGGTCGGTGGCGCCGCACTGGCCAAGGCGTCCGACCGCGTGATCGCCAAGGGCAGGAAGATCGCGGCCCATCTGCTGGAGGCAGCCGAGCAGGATATCGAGTTCACGGCCGGAAAGTTCTCGGTCGCCGGCACCGATCGCAGCAAATCCATCCAGGATGTGGCGCTGGCGGCGTATGTTCCGCACGACTATCCGCTGGAAACGCTCGACCCGGGGCTGGAGGAGCAGGCCTATCACGACCCGGTCAATTTCAGCTTCCCGGGCGGCGCGCATGCGGCCGAGGTGGAGATCGACCCGGAAACCGGCAGCGTCACGCTGGTGAACTATGTGGGCGTGGACGACGTGGGCACGGTGATCAACCCGATGATCGTGGAGGGCCAGCTGCACGGCGGCATCACCCAGGGCATCGGCCAGGCGCTGTTCGAACATGGCGTGTATGGGGCGGATGGCCAGTTGCTGGCGGGATCGTTCATGGACTACGCCATGCCGCGCGCCGATGCGCTGCCCAGCTACACCATGACCACCCACAGCACGCCGTCCAGCGACACGCCGATGGGCGTGAAGGGCTGCGGCGAGGTCGGCACCATCGGCTCGCCCGCGGCGGTGATGAATGCCGTGGTCGATGCGCTGTCGGGCCTCGGCATCAAGCACATGGACATGCCGGCGACCTCCACGCGCGTGTGGCGCGCGATCGCCGAGGCGCCGGTGCCGATGGCGGCCGCGTAGGGCTTCAGGCGGCGGGCGCCACCCAGGTGGCGCCCGCGGCGCTGGAGCGCAGCGCCGCGTCGATGAAGGCGACGCCGGCCACGCCGTCGGCCACCGTGGGGAACAGCACCTCCGGCAGAGGCGGCTTGCCCTCGCGGGCAGCGCGGATCGCGTGCGCAGCTTCGGTGTAGAGCGTGGCGAACGCCTCCAGGTAGCCTTCCGGATGGCCGGAGGGGATGCGGCTGACCCGCGCCGCGGCGGGGCCGGCGCCGGGCGCGCTGCGGGCGATCACGCGGGGTGCTTCGCCGAACGGGGCGAAGCGCAGCTGGTTGGGGTGCTCCTGCGCCCATTCCAGCCCGCCCTTGTCGCCATACACGCGCAGCTTCAGCGCATTCTCGTTACCCGGCGCCACCTGGCTCGACCACAGCATGCCGCGGGCGCCGCCGGCGTAGCGCAGCAGGATATGCGCGTTGTCGTCCACGCGCCGGCCTTCGACGAAGCGGTGCAGATCGGCACACAGCGCCTCGCAGGCCAGCCCCGTGACGAAGGCCGCCAGGTTGTAGGCATGCGTGCCGATATCGCCGATCGACCCGCCGCCGCCGGCGCGCGCGGGATCGGTGCGCCAGTCGGCCTGCTTCTGGCCGGTGGATTCCAGCCGCGTGGTCAGCCAGTCCTGCGCATACTCCACCTGCACCACGCGCACCTGGCCGATCTCGCCCGCGGCCACCATGGCGCGGGCGTGGCGCACCATGGGATAGCCGGTGTAGTTGTGCGTCAGGCAGAAGATTTTGCCGCTTTGCCCAACCTGCGCCGCAAGATCGCGCGCCTCGGCCAGCGTGGTGGTCATGGGCTTGTCGCAGATCACATGGATGCCGGCCTGCAGGAAGGCACTGGCCGCGGCAAAGTGCATGTGGTTGGGCGTGACGATGCTGACCGCCTCGATCCCGTCTGGCCGCGCCGCTTCCGCCACCGCCATGGCGGCGAAATCCGGATAGGCGCGGGCGGGATCAAGGCCGAGCGCCGCGCCCGAATGCCGCGACCTCTCCGGCGTGGAGGAGAGCGCACCGGCAACCAGCTCGTACTGGTCGTCCAGCCGCGCGGCGATGCGGTGCACGGCGCCGATGAAGGCGCCCTCGCCGCCGCCCACCATGCCAAGGCGGATGCGGCGCCCCTGCGTGGGCGCGTCGGCCGCGGACACCATCAGGCAAGCCCCAGCATGCGGTTGACCTGGCTCTGGTCAGTGCCGCCGCCGGCAAAATCGTCGAACGCCTTTTCGGTGACGCGGATGATGTGGTTGGCGATGAACGGGGCGCCTTCGCGGGCACCGTCCTCGGGGTGCTTCAGGCAGCATTCCCATTCCAGCACCGCCCAGCTGGCATAGCCGATCGCCGCCATGCGCGAGAAGATTCCTGAGAAATCCACCTGCCCGTCGCCCAGCGACCGGAAGCGCCCAGCGCGCTTCACCCATGGCTGGTAGCCGGAATACACACCCTGCCGGCCGCTGGGGTTGAACTCCGCGTCCTTGACGTGGAACGCCTTGATGCGATCGGCGTAGATGTCGATGAAATCGAGGTAGTCGAGCTGCATCAGCAGGAAGTGCGAGGGGTCGTAGTTGATCGCGGCGCGACGGTGACCATGCACGGCATCGACGAACATCTCGAAGGTCGCGCCATCGAACACATCCTCGCCGGGGTGGATTTCATAGGCGCAATCGACGCCGTTCTCCTCGAACACGTCCAGGATCGGCTTCCAGCGGCGGCCAAGCTCGGCGAAGGCAGTCTCGACCAGGCCAGGCGGGCGCTGCGGCCAGGGATACACGTAGGGCCAGGCGAGTGCGCCCGGGAAACTGACATGCGCATCCAGGCCCAGGTTGCGGGATGCCTTGGCGGCCAGCTTCATCTGCTGCACGGCCCATTCCTGGCGCGCCTTCGGCTGGCCGTGCACCGCCGGCGGGGCGAAGGCATCGAAGGCCTCGTCGAAGGCGGGATGCACGGCGACCAGCTGGCCCTGCAGATGCGTCGATAGCTCGGTGATGGCCACGCCGTTCGCCTGCGCAATGCCGGCAAACTCGTCGCAGTAGGTTTTCGATTCCGCGGCGCGGGCCAGGTCGAACAGCCGCGCATCCCAGGACGGCACCTGCACGCCCTTGTAGCCAAGCCCGGCCGCCCATGTCGTGATGGCGGGCCAGGAATTGAACGGTGCGGCATCGCCGGCAAATTGCGCCAGGAAGATCGCCGGTCCTTTCATGGTGGCAGGCATGATTTTTCCCTCCCCAGGAATGTTCTTCAGAAATAGCGGTTGAGGATGCCTTCCAGCATCTCCTGCCGGCCGGAGCGCGGCTGTGGATCAAGCGTCTCGGCCCGCGCCGCCAGGTCGGCCAGCGAGCGCCGCCCGGCCAGGATCGCCTTGCCGTCCGGCGTGTCCCAGCCCGCGTAGCGTTCGGCAATCGGGCGGGTCAGCGCGCCATCCTCGATCATGCGGGCGGCGATGGTGAAGGCCTGGGCACAGGCATCCATGCTGTTGGCGTGCGCGTGCAGCAGATCATCCGGCGCGATCGACTGGCGGCGGATCTTTGCATCGAAATTGAGCCCCCCTGTGGAGAAACCGCCGATGCGGATCAGCTCGTGGAAGGCCAGCACAAGTTCCGGCACGTTCATGGCGAACTGGTCGGTGTCCCAGCCCAGCAAGGGGTCGCCGCGATTGATGTCGAGCGAGCCGAAAATGCCCAGGCTGCCGGCCAGCGCGATCTCGTGCTCGAATGTGTGGCCGGCCAGGATGGCGTGGTTCTGCTCGATGTTCACGCGCACCTCATGCTCCAGGCCGTAGCGACGCAGGAAGCCGTACACCGTCGCCACGTCGTAGTCGTACTGGTGCTTGGTGGGTTCCTTCGGCTTCGGTTCGATCAGGATGGTGCCATTGAAGCCGATGCGATGCTTGTGCTCGATCACCAGGCTGAGGAAGCGGCCAAGCTGATCGAGCTCGCGCGCCATGTCGGTGTTGAGCAGGGTTTCGTAGCCCTCGCGCCCGCCCCACAGCACGTAATTGGCACCGCCCAAACGATGCGTGAGCTCCAGCACCGCCTTCACCGTGCCGGCGGCATAGGTGAACACGTCCGGGTCCGGATTGGTCGCGGCACCCGCCATGTAGCGACGGTGCGAGAACAGGTTGGCCGTGCCCCACAGCAGTTTCACGCGGGTATTGGCCAGTCTGTCGGCAAATATGTCGCCGATCGCATTCAGGTTCCGCATGGATTGCGCCAGCGTTTCGCCCTCCGGTGCCACGTCGCGGTCGTGGAAGCAGAAGAAGGGCACGTCCAGCAGGCGGAACATGTCGAAGGCCACGTCGGCCTTGCGCCGGGCGAGTGCCATGGGGTCGCCCGCACCCATCCAGGGGCGCAGAAAAGTCTCCGCGCCGAACGGGTCGGTGCCGGGCCAGGCAAGACTGTGCCAGTAGGCGACGGCGAAGCGCAGCTGATCCTCCAGCCGCTTGCCGGCCACCACGCGGTCCTTGTCGTAATGGCGGAAGGCAAGCGGCGCGGTGCTGCCGGGGCCTTCGAAGCGGAGGGGATCGGTGCGGCCAAAGAAATCGTTCGTCATGCAGCAAGGTCCCTGAGGGCGGGGTGAAGCTTGCGCCAGCGCGCGTGCTGCGCGGCATAGGCGGCGACGCGGGCCGGATCGGGGATGATGGTCACGATGCGGGCCGGCCTGGTGCAGACCGCTTCCGGGGCTTCGCCCGTGCACGCCAGGCGCGCGAGCCTCGCCGCGCCGAACGCGCCACCAACCTCGCTCTCCGCGATGCGGTACAGCGTCAGGTTCAGCACCTGCGCGAGGATGTCGATCCAGGCCGCGCTGCGCGACCCGCCGCCGATCACGTCGGCCGCCTTGATGTGCGTGCCGGCGCGGGCCAGCGCGTCCAGCCCGTCCTTGAAGGCGAAGGCCACGCCTTCCAGCACGGCGCGCGTCATGCCGGCGCGCGTGGTCGCGTGGCCGATGCAGGTGAAGCCGCCCTGCACCATGGGATCGTTGTGCGGCGTGCGCTCGCCGGAGAGATAGGGGGCGAACAGCTCTGTCGCGGGGTCGCGCGTGGCGCCGATCTCGGCCAGCAATGCGGCCTCGCCCAGCCCGGTCACGCCGCTCCACCAAGCGAGGCACGACGCGGCCGACAGCATCACCGCCATCTGGTGCCAGCGATCCGGCAGCGCGTGGCAGAAGGCGTGCACGGCATCGCCGGGGTTGGGCGCAAAGCGGTCGGTGACCGCGAAGATCACGCCGGAGGTGCCGAGCGAGACGAAGGCATCGCCCGGCGCGATCGCGCCCAGGCCGACCGCGCCGGCGGCGTTGTCGCCGGCGCCGCCGGCGAAGATCGGCGGCGTGGTGAAGCCGAAGCGTTGCGCAAGATCGGGGCGCATCCGGCCCGCCTGCGCGTTGCCTTCCAATGCGCGCGGCATGTGCGCCAGTGACAGGCCGGTCGCGGTCAGGGCCGCATCGCTCCAGGCGCGCGCGCCAACATCCAGCCACAGCGTGCCGGACGCGTCGGAGAAATCCTCGATCGCTTCGCCGGTCAACACGAGCCGCAGATAGGCCTTGGGCAGCAGCACGCGCGCAGTGCGATGGAAAATGTCCGGCTCGTGCCGCGCGACCCACAGCAGTTTTGGCGCGGTGAAGCCGGGCATGGCGAGGTTGCCGGTGACCTGGCGCAGCGCCGGCCAGGCGGCTTCCAGCGCGGCGCATTCGGCGGCCGAGCGTCCATCGTTCCACAGGATCGCCGGGCGCAGCGGGCGGGCCGCCGAATCCAGCAGCACGGCGCCGTGCATCTGCCCCGAAAGGCCGATGCCGGAGACGGCCGCGAACGCTGCCGGCTGGTCGCGGCGCAGCCCCTCGAAGGTCGAGAAGGTCGCCTGCACCCAGGCATCCGGATCCTGCTCGGACCACAGCGGTTGGGGACGCATGACGGTCAGCGGCGCGGAGGCCGTGGCCAGCACGCGCTCAGCGTCATCGACCAGCAGTGCCTTGACCGCCGAGGTACCGAGATCAATCCCCAGGAACGTCACGGCAGGTTGTCGCGCAAGAAAATGTCGATGCGGATGCGTTCCTGGTCGGCCAGGATCGGCTCCTGCGTCGCGGTCGCCAGCAGGATGCGCGCGGCCGAGCGCGCTTCGTGCCCCGCATCCTGGTTGATCACCGCATCCATGGTGCCGTCCAGCAGGAATTTTCGTGTGTGCGGCGTCAGCTCATGACCGATGAACAGGAGTCTTGGCTTGCGCGGCCCTGCCTGCAACCCGGCCGCGATGCCGCGATTGCCGGCACCCGTGCAGTAGATGCCAACCAGGTCCGGCGTGGCGGCCACGATCTCGGCGGTGACGATGCGCGTGCGCGTGGACTCGTCACGCCCCTCGCGCGGGGCGGCGATGGCCAGGTGCGGATGCTCGGCGCCGAGAATCTGGGTGAAGCCGAAGAAGCGTTCGGCATGGTCGCGCAGGCCCAGCGTGCCGACGATCACCCCCACCGTGCCGCGGCGCTTGCCGGCGAAGCGGCCCAGCAGGGTGGCCGCGGTGCGCCCGGCGGCAGTGTTGTCGATGCCGACGAAGCGCACGCGGCGCGACGCCGGTGCGTCGGACACCACGGTCACCACCGGCACGCCGCGCGCGGCCAGGTCGTCGATCGCGGCGCGCACGCGCGGATGGTCAAGCGCCACCACGGCCACGCCGGCGCAGCCTTCGGGGATGGCATCCAGCGCGGCGGCCAGGCTCGAAGGGTTGAACACGTCGGTGCCGCGCAGTTCCAGCACGGCGCGACGATCAGAGAGCCACGGCTGCAGCGACAGGAACTGTGCGCGCAGTTGCGCCATGAAGCTGTTGCTGCCGTCCGGCATGATCACGATGAAGCGCAGCGTGGCGCCGCGCGCCAGGCCTGCCGCAAACGGGTCGCGGCGATAGCCAAGCCTTTCGACCGCGGCGGCGACCCGGGCCTTGCTTTTGGCATGCACGCCGCCACGCCCGTTCAGCGCGCGGTCCACGGTGGCCAGGCTCAGCCCGGCCTCGCGCGCGACCTGGGCCAGAGTGGGGCGGATCAGCTCGATCATGCGCCGGCAGTGGTGCCGCCGGAAAATGCGGTGCGCAACTCATTTTTGCTGCTGCGTTGCAGCATGAGGGGGCCTCGTGCGCGTGAAACCCAGCCGATGGCAACGAAGGATTTGATTGACGCCCCTCAGATTTGCCGCGATACCTGCCGGTAGAAGCCGAGCAGGCCGCCCAGGACCGGAGGAAACCCATGCACCCGACCCGCCGCATCGTGCTGGCCAGCAGCACCCTGGCCGCCCTGGCGCGCCCTGCCCTGGTGCGCGCGCAATCGCGCACGCTTTCGTTGTGGCACATCTTCAACCTGGAAACCGAAGCCTACATGCGCGAAGGCCTGCGCGACTGGAACGCGGCCAATCCGAACCTGCGGGTGGAAGAACGCATCATTCCCTTCGCGCAGTACCGCACCGAGCTGGTGCGCGCCATCGCCACCGGCGACACGCCCGACCTGTGCGTGATCGACAACCCCGATACGCCCAGCTTCGCCGCCCAGAACCAATTGACCGACCTGACCGCGCGCGTCGCCGGCAGCGAGCGCATCAAGGGCGACAAATACCTGCCCGGCCCGTGGTCCACCACGCAGTGGCGCGGCAGGACCTTCGCCATCCCGCGCGACAGCAACACCATCGCGCTCTACATGAACCACGCGCTGTTCCGCGAAGCGGGCCTGGACCCCGCCAAGCCCCCCACCACCTGGGCCGAGTTGGCCGACACCGCGAAGAAGCTCGCCTCGGCCGATGGGCGCGTGGCGGGCGTGATGTTCTCGGCCCGCGCGTCGGAGGAAGGCACGTTCCAGTTCCTGCCCTGGCTGTGGCAGGCGGGCGCCGACATCGACAAGCTCGATACGCCCGAGGCAGCCGCGGCGCTGACCTTCCTGCGCGACCTGGTGGCCAGCGGTGCGGCGTCACGCGATGTGCTGACCGTGTCGCAATCCGAAGGCGTGAATCGCCTGATCGCCGGCAACGCCGCCATGGCGATCAGCGGGCCGTGGGATACGCCGCGCGTGTCGCAGCAGGCCCGCTTCGAATGGTCGGTGGCGCAACTGCCCGTGCGCGGCGTGGGCCAGCCCATCCGCGCGTCCGGCCTGGGCGGCTGGAACTGGGCGATCCCGCAGGGCTCGAAGAACCCGGATGCCGCCTGGCGCCTGATCGAGCTGATGTCGCGCGCCGAGCACATGGCGCAGTCCTGGGTATCCGGCCGGCTGGCGCCGCGCACCGACGTGACGGTTGCCAACCCGCAATACCCGCAGGCCCACGCCGCCTATTCCGAGCAGATGAAAACCGCCCGCGCGCGTGGCCCGCATCCGCGCTGGCCCGACCTGTCGCGCCCGGTCTGGACCGCGCTGCAGGCGGTGCTGGCCGGCCAGGCCGAGCCCGGGCCGGCGCTGAAGACCGCATCCGATGCGGTGCGCCCGATCCTGGCGCAGATCCCGCTGCGCGGCTGACGGGGCCGCGCCGCAGCGTGCGCCGCCGCGGCGCCTTCACCGACAGCCCGCGCGTGCTGCCGGCGATGGTGGCCAGCGCGCTGCTGTTCATCGTGGCCTTCATCTTCTACCCGGTCGCCTACAACCTGGTGATGAGCTTCCAGGACGTGACGCTGGGCAACCTGCGCGACTTCACCCGCCCCTTCGTGGGGCTGGAGAACTACCGCGCGCTGATCGCCGACCCGATCTTCGGCCAGGTGCTGCGCAACAGCGCGGTGTTCGTGATCGCCAACGTGGCGCTGCAGGTGGCGCTCGGCCTGGGCCTGGCGATGTTCTTCGCGCTGGAGTTTCCGGGTGCCGCCTGGATGCGCGGCATGATCCTGGCCGGCTGGATCCTGCCGCCGCTGGTGATTGCCGCGATCTTCAAGTGGCTGTTCGCCACCAATGGCGGCCTGGTGAACGAGGCGCTGCTGGGCTCGGGGCTGGTGGCCAGCCGCGTGAATTTCCTGTCCAGCATCGACACCGCGATGTTCACCGTGATCCTGACCAATGTGTGGTTCGGCACGCCGTTTGCCATGATCCTGCTGTCGGCCGGGCTCGCGAACCTGCCGCGCGACGTGTACGAGGCGGCCGAGATCGACGGCGCCGGGCCGCTGCGGCGCTTCGTAAACGTGACCTGGCCGCTGCTGCGGCCCACGATCTTCGCCGTATTCTGCCTGTGCACCATCTACACGCTGCGCGCCTTCGACGTGATCTGGGGCATGACCGGCGGCGGGCCGGCGAACGCCACCAACGTGCTACCGGTGTGGTCGTTCATGTTCTCGTTCCAGCAGTTCAACTTCGCCCAGGGTGCCGCGATCGCCACGCTGATGTTCGCGGTCGTGATCGGCGTGGCGCTGGTCTATATCCGGTCGCTCCGCACCGAGGTGCGGGCATGAGGCTTTCGGCCACCATGCGCGGGCGGCTGCTGAGCGTGGCCGGTGCCGGCATCACCGCGATCTACCTGTTCCCGATCTACTGGATGTATGCGTCATCCCTGAAGGCGCCGACCGAGCTGTTCGCCAGCCCGCCCACGCTGTTTCCGCAGGCCCCTACCATCGCCGCCTTCGCCTGGATTTTTACGCGCGAGAACGTGCCGCTCTATCTCGCCAACAGCTTCTTCCTGGCGGGCAGCACCACGCTTTGCACCATCGCGCTGGCGGTGCCGACCGCCTATGGCATGTCGCGCATCGCTTCGCGCTGGGTGGATGGCGCGCTTTTGGGCGTGATGCTGGCGCAGGTGCTGCCGCCGGCGCTGATGGCCACCCCCATCTTCATCTATTTTCGCCAGCTCGGCCTGGTCAACACCCATGCCGGCGCCATCCTGGCGCTGGTCACGAAGTCGCTGCCCTTCGCCATCGTGGTGCTGCGCCCTGCCTTCCTGCAGGTGCCGGCCGAGCTGGAGGAAGCCGCGCGCGTCGATGGCTGCACGCGACTGACCGCGCTGTTCCGCGTGATCCTGCCGGTGGCGCGCACGCCGATCGTGGTCTGCGCCATCCTGGTGTTCCTGATGACCTATGGCGAATACGTGTATGCCGCGTCGCTGCTGCAGCGCCGGCCGATGCAGCCGGCCACGGTCGGCCTCTATGCCTTCATCGGCGCCGAGATCGCCGACTGGCACTACATCATGGCCTTCGCGGCCACCTTCGTCACACCGGTGATCGTGCTGTTCATCCTGATGCAGCGCCTCATCGTGCACGGCATGACCGCGGGCGCGATCAAGGGATAAGGGAACGCATGGCGTGATCAACGTGATCCAGGTGGGCACCGGCCGCTGGGGCGGCAACTGGGCGCACGAGATCCTGCCCACCGTGCGCTCGATTGAGGTGAGCGCCTATGTGGACAGCAATCCCGCGGCGCTGGAGGCGCTGCGCGCCAAGACCGGGGTGGCACAGGAACGCTGCTTCGCGTCGCTGGAAGGCGCGCTGGACGCGGTGCCATGCGACATCGTGCTGGGCACGCTGCGCACGGAAGCGCATTTCGCCGTGATCCAGCAGGCGCTGGAAGCCGGCAGGCACGCGATCGTGGAAAAACCCTTCGCCGCCACGCTGCACGAGGCCGCCGCCCTGGTGCGCCTGGCGCAGCAGAAGCAGCGCCTGCTGATGGTCAGCCAGAACTACCGCTTCTATCGCGCGCCGCGCCGCGTGGCCGCCATGCTGAAGGCCGGCACTATCGGGTCGGTGGACCAGGTGGCGATCGACTTCCGCCGCCACGGGCCAAGCATGGGCTATGCCTATTACGACTTCCCCGATCCCCTCGTCGCCGACATGGCGATCCACCATTTCGACCTGATGCGCATGGTGCTGGGCTGCGAACCGGTGCGGGTTTCCTGCCGCACCTGGAATCCCGTGGGCTCGCCGTTCCAGCATCATCCGTCGGGCGTGGTCACGGCCGAGTTCGCCAATGGCGCCGTGGTGACCTATCGCGGCAGCTGGATGTCGGCCGGTCCCGACACGCCGTGGTCGGGCGAGTGGGTGATGAACGGCACGAAGGGCGAGCTCAACTGGGCCTGCCGCGGCGATGCCGGCCAGGACCGTAGCAAGGTGGACTGGCTGCGGCACCGCACGCTGCGCGGCGCGGCGGCCGAGGTGCCGCTCGATGACCTGCCATACTATGATCGTGCCGGCACCATCGCCGCCCTGGCAGAGTCCGTGCGCACCGGCACCGTGCCAAAACACTTCCCGACCGGCGCCGACAACATTTTCAGCCTGGCACTGGTCAAGGCCTGCACCCTTTCCGCCAGCCACGATGGCGACTGGGTGAAACTCTCCGACCTCATCTCAGCGAACGGAACCCCCGCATGAGCGATTCCCTCCGCGTCACCATCTGGAACGAATACCACCACGAAAAGCACAACCCCGCCGTCAGCGCGATCTATCCGAACGGCATCCACGCGGTGCTGAAGGACGGCCTGGCCGCGCACGATTTTTCCAGCATCCGCACCGCGACGCTGGATGAACCGGAGCACGGACTGACCGAACAGGTGCTAGCCGACACCGACGTGCTGCTGTGGTGGGGGCATCGCCGGCACAACGACGTGGACGACACCATCGTCGCCCGCGTGCAGGCGCGCGTCATGGCGGGCATGGGGCTGGTGGTGCTCCACTCCGGCCACTACTCGAAGATCTTCAAGGCGCTGACCGGCACGCCCTGCACGCTGAACTGGCGCGACGATGGCGAAAAGGAGCGCTTCTGGGTGGTGCTGCCGGAACATCCGATCGCCGCGGGCCTGCCGCCGCACTTCGAGTTGGAAAAGGAGGAGATGTACGGCGAGCCGTTCGGCATTCCGGCGCCGGATGAGCTGGTCATGCTCAGCTGGTTCAAGGGCGGCGAGGTGTTCCGCAGCGCCTGCACCTTCTTCCGCGGGCGCGGGCGCATCTTCTATTTCCGCCCCGGCCACGAAACCTTCCCCAGCTACCACGATGCGAATGTGCGCCGCGTGATCGCCAACGGCGTGCGCTGGGCGGCACCCACGCTCAGCGAGCCGCGCGCGCCCGCCAATGTGCGCATGCCGGCGCTGGAGCCGCTTGGCTGAAGGGTTTGCTCACTCGTTGCGATTCCGCTTGCGAAGTTTAGTGGAAACGATTTTACTAAACTAAACAAAGCCCGAGCGTCACCCGTCGTGCCGGGATCGGCCCGGCGGCCGGTGCCGGCTCGGCCACGAAGGGAGACACCAAGAAAATGAAGCGTATCCTGGCGGCCGGCGCGGCGCTGCTTGCCGCATCGGTCTTCACGCCGCCTGCCGTGGCGCAGGTCGCCCCCACCGGAAAGACCATCACGCTGTGCTGGGCGGCGTGGGACCCGGCCAACGCCCTGGTCGAGCTGTCGAAGGACTTCACAGCGCGCACCGGCATTGCCATGCGGTTCGAATTCGTGCCCTGGCCGAACTTCGCCGACCGCATGCTGAACGAGCTCAATTCGCGCGGGCGGCTGTGCGACCTGATGATCGGCGACAGCCAGTGGATCGGCGGCAGCGCCGAGAACAACCACTACGTCAAGCTGAACGACTTCTTCCAGCGCGAGGGAATCCGCATGTCGGATTTCCTGCCGGCCACCGTCTATGCCTACTCGACCTGGCCGAAGGGCACGCCGAACTACTGGGCATTGCCGGCGATGGGCGATGCGCTGGGCTGGACCTATCGGCGCGACTGGTTCGCGCGGCCCGAGCTGCGCGCGGAGTTCCGCGCCAAGCATGGGCGTGACCTGGCGCCGCCCACCACCTGGACCGAGCTGAAGCAGGTGGCGGAGTTCTTCCAGGGCCGCGAGATCGACGGCAAGCGCGTGTACGGCGCCGCGATCTTCACCGAGCGTGGGTCGGAAGGCATCACCATGGGCGCCACCGCGGCGCTGTATTCCTGGGGTTTCCAGTACCAGGATCCGCAGCGGCCCTATCGCATGGAAGGCTTCGTGAACTCGCCCGCCGCGGTCGAGGCGCTGGAATTCTACAAGTCGCTGTACCGTTGCTGCACGCCGCCCGGCTACACCAACGCGTACATGCAGGAAGGCCTGGATGCGTTCAAGTCGGGCCAGGTGGCGATGATGATGAACTGGTTCGCTTTCTTCCCCGGCCTGCACAAGGACGAGAACGTGGGCGGCGATCGCATCGGCTTCTTCGTCAACCCGCGCCAGGTCGTCGATGCCAGCACACTGGGCGGCCAGGGCATCTCGGTGGTGTCGTATTCGCCGAACCGCGCCGAGGCGCTGGCCTACATCAAGTGGTTCGCCGAACCCGCCACGCAGCAGCGCTGGTGGGCGCTGGGCGGCTACGCCGTGCACAATTCCGTGGTGAACGATCCCAACTTCGCGCGCTCGGCACCGTTCGCGGCCGACTTCCTGAAGGCCATGGGCGGGGTTCAGGACTTCTGGCAGGAGCCGTCCTACGCGCAGTTGCTGCTGGACATGCAGAAGCGCCTGCACGACTACGTGGTGGCCGATCGCGGCACCGCGAAGCAGGCGCTGGATGCGCTGATCGCCGACTGGACCAAGGTGTTCAAGGACGACGGCAAGCTGTGAGGAGCTTTCCGGCCAGCGCGGATGCTCCGCGCTGGCCGGGCTTCACCCCATGAACGAACTTGGCGCCAAACCCCCTGCGATTGATCGGCTGGCACGCGCCACGCCGGTGCCCGTGGCGCGGCGCGTGCGCGCGCTTTCGGATCGCGCCATTGCCTGGCTGTTCATCACGCCCACCATCGTGCTGCTGCTGGCGATCAACATCTTTCCGCTGCTCTGGACCATCCAGCTTTCCTTCACGAATTTCCGCGCCAACCGCCCGAACGCACCGGTGCGCGATCTGGGGCTTGGCAACTACACCTCGATCCTGACCGACCCCGATGTGTGGCACGCCATGCAGGTGACCGCGCATTTCGTGTTCTGGACCATCCTGCTGCAAACCCTGATCGGCTTCGCGCTGGCCTGGCTGATCGACCGCAAGTTCAAGGGTGCCGGGTTCTGGACCACCATCATCCTGATCCCGATGATGCTGAGCCCCGCGGTGGTCGGGAATTTCTGGAAGTTCCTGTACCAGCCGCAGATCGGGCTGTTCAACTACATCGTCGCGTTCTTCGCGGGCGTGCCGCCTTCCAGCTTCGAAATGCTGGGCAGCGTGCGGCTGGCCCCGTGGGCCATCATCATCGTCGATACCTGGCAGTGGACGCCGTATGTGATGCTGATCTGCCTCGCCGGCCTGCGCTCGATCCCCGACTACATCTACGAGGCGGCCGAGGTCGATCGCGCCGGTGCCTGGCGGCAGTTCTGGACCATCACGCTGCCCATGGCCGCGCCCTTCATCATGCTGGCGGTGCTGTTCCGCGGCATCGAGAACTTCAAGATGTTCGACATGGTGAACCTGCTCACCAGCGGCGGGCCGGGCAGCACCACCGAAGTCGCCAGCATCACGCTGAAGCGCGAAGCCTTCGAGAAGTGGCGCACCGGCTATGCCTCGGCGTTCGCCATCATCCTGTTCGTCACCGTGTTCGGGCTGGCCAACATCTACGTGAAGGCGCTGAACCGGGTGAAGGGCACATGAGCAGCGCGGCCCATTCGGTGGTGGAACCCAGTGCCGCGTGGAAGCGCGCGGCCGCATCGATCGTGGTGGTGTACGCGCTGATCAGCATGATCCCGCTGCTGTGGATCGTGCTGACCAGCTTCAAGTCGCCGCCCGACAGCATCAGCTACCCGCCCAAGATCGTCTTCCAGCCGACGCTGGAAGGCTACTGCAACCTGTTCACCACGCGCAGCCGCCAGGCGCCGGACTTCTTCGCCACCCTGCCGCCGCCCAGCGGCACCTGCGACAGCATCGCGCGGTCGCGCAACATGGTGATCGCGGGACCCAGCAACTACGTGCCGCGCTTCGTCAATTCGCTGATCATCGCGTTCGGCTCCACGCTGCTGTCGGTGGCGCTGGGCACCATGGCGGCCTATGGTTTTTCCCGTTTCCGCGTGCCGTTGAAGGACGATCTGCTGTTCTTCATCCTGTCCACGCGCATGATGCCGCCCATTGCGGTCGCGATCCCGATCTTCCTGATGTACCGGGAGCTTGGCCTTTCCGACACGCGGCTGGGCATGATCCTGCTTTACACCGCGGTGAACGTGTCGTTGGCCGTGTGGCTGCTGAAGGGCTTCATCGACGAGATCCCGCGCGAATACGAAGACGCGGCCATGATCGACGGCTATACGCGGCTGCAGGCCTTCTTCAAGGTGGTGCTGCCGCAGGCGACCACGGGCATCGTCGCCACCGCCATCTTCTGCCTGATCTTCGCCTGGAACGAGTATGCCTTCGCTGTGCTGCTGACCAGCGGCGAGGCGCAGACCGCACCCCCCTTCATCCCCATCATCATCGGCGAGGGCGGGCAGGACTGGCCGGCCGTGGCGGCCGGCACCACGATCTTCCTGGTGCCGATCCTGGTGTTCACCGTGCTGCTGCGCAAGCACCTGCTGCGCGGCATCACCTTCGGCGCGGTACGCAAGTGATGTGGCCGCGTGCGCTCCGCCGCGGCCCGATGGAGGCGGTGGCCACCACGCTGATCGCCGCCGGCGTGCTGATGCTGATGCAGCCCTTCTCGATCACGCTGTACGGCTGGTCGTTCGCCACCACGCTGGCGGGCACACTGATGTTCATCGTCGTCTCGAAATTCCCGGACTGAGCGCGATGGCCACGATCCGCGTGCAGAACCTCAGCAAGTCCTTCGCCGATTTCGTCGCGGTGCGGGACAGCAGCTTCACCGTGCCGGACGGCAACTTCTTCTGCCTGCTGGGCCCCAGCGGCTGCGGCAAGACCACCACGCTCCGCATGATCGCCGGGCTGGAACTGCCCACGGGCGGAAAAATCTGGCTGGGCGAGGAGGACGCGACCTTCAGGCGCGCGTCCGAACGCGACATCGCCTTCGTGTTCCAGATGTTCGCGCTTTATCCGCACATGAGCGTGCGCGCGAACATGGAATACCCGCTCCGCAACATGGGCACGCCCCGCGCCGAGACCCGAAGGCGGGTCGAGGAAGCCGCACGGATATTGCGCATAGAACACCTGCTGGATCGGCGCGTGCACGGGCTTTCCGGCGGCGATCGCCAGCGCGTGGCACTCGGCCGCGCCATCGTGCGCAAGCCGCTTGCGTTCCTGATGGACGAGCCGCTGGGCGCGCTGGACGCCGAGTTCCGCCACGTGATGTGCGGCGAGTTGCGGGCGCTGCACGACCGGCTGCGCGCCACCACCGTGTACGTCACGCACGACCAGGTCGAGGCCATGGCCATGGCCGACCTGATCGCGGTCATGAATGCCGGCGTGATCGAGCAGCTGGCCCCGCCCCAGGAAATCTACGACCGCCCGGCCAGCCTGTTCGTGGCGGACTTCATCGGCGCCCCTTCGATGAACCTGCTGGACGCGCATGGCCGGCTTTCGCCCGGCGACAGTGCCGTGCTGCTGGATGGCGTGGCGGTGGCCGTGCCCGCGCTGCGCGAGGCACCACCGGCCGAGGCGCTGGTGCTGGGCGTGCGGCCCGAGCACGTGCAGCTGACCGATGCGGGGGCGCTGCGGGCAGAAGTGTTCGGCACGGAGTATCTCGGCACCACGCAGATCGTGACGCTGCGCACCGATCGCGGCACGCTGCGCGCGCGCACCCGGGCCGGCGTGACCGCGCGCATCGGTGAAACCGTGGGCCTCAGTTTCCGGGCGGAGAAACTCTCGCTGTTCGACCGTGCCAGTGGCCGCGCGATCCGCACCGCGCTCCATGACGGGCACGCCTGATGGCCAGCGTCATGCTCGACGGCACCAGCAAGCGTTTCCGCGACGTGGTCGCGGTCGATTCCCTGTCGCTGGATATTGCCGATGGCGAATTCGTGGTGCTGCTGGGCCCCACGGGTGCCGGCAAGACCACCACGCTGCGCCTGGTTGCCGGCCTGGAACGCCCCGATGCCGGGCGCGTGCTGATCGACGGCGCCGAGGTCACCGCCGCCCCGCCCGCGGCGCGCGACGTGACCTTCGTGTTCCAGCAATACTCGCTCTATCCGCACCTGTCGGTGTTCGACAATTTCGCCTTCCCGTTGCGCTCCCCCGCCAGGCGCCTGCCGGAGCCCGACATCAGGCAGCGGGTGCACGAAATCGCCCGCCTGCTGCATATCGAGGACAAGCTTGCGAATCGCGCCACCGCGCTTTCGGGCGGCCAGATGCAGCGCGTGGCGATCGGCCGCGCCCTGGTGCGCCAGCCCGCGATCACGCTGATGGACGAGCCGCTGTCGTCGCTGGATGCGAAGCTCCGGGGCGAGCTGCGCGTGGAGCTGAAGCGCATCCAGCATGACCTGGGCGCCACCTTCCTGTACGTCACCCACGACCAGATCGAGGCCATGACGCTCGCCTCCCGCATCGGCGTGCTGGATCACGGGCGCCTGGTGCAGATCGGCACGCCGCGCGAGATTTTCGAGGATCCCGCCAGCACCTATGTCGCCACGCGGCTTGGTACACCCGCCATCAACCTGCTGCCGCGCGGCCTGTTTCCGGCGCTTGCGGCACCGCACGCGGCGGCCACCGTGGGGGCACGCACCGAACATCTCCGGCTTGCGCGCGTGAACGGCCAGGCGCCGCGCCAGCCGACCGGCACCATCACCTGGATCGAGCATCTGGGCGATCACAACCACATGCACATCGCGCTGGACCAGCACCGCCTCACCGTGCTGGCCGACCCCGACCACGGCTTCGACAGCGGCGAGACGGTCAGCATCGAGCTCGTGGCACCGCTGCTGTTCGATGCGAACGGCGATCGGGTGCGGGCATGACGATGCTCGGCCCGATGCTGGACGCGGCAGCGCAAACCCTGGTCGCGCACGCCGATGAACTGACCGCGCTCGACCAGGCGATCGGCGATGGCGATCACGGCGTCAACATGCGCCGCGGCGCCGAAGCGGTCCTCGCCGCGCGCGAGGAAATCCTGGGCAAGCCCCTGCCGGCGGCGTTGCAGGCGATCGGCATGAAGCTGGTGATGACGGTGGGCGGTGCGTCCGGCCCGCTCTATGGCACGCTGCTGATGGCGCTGGGCAAGGCGCTGCCGGATGCACCCACCCGGGCCGATCTGTCGGCCGCGGCAGCGGCGGCGCTGGCGGCCGTGCAGGCGCGCGGCAAGAGCGAGCCGGGACAGAAAACCATGCTGGACGTGCTGGCAGCGCTGGCCGCGGCCCTTGCCGCCGGCACCGCGCCGGCCGCGCTGCCCGCAGTCGCCGACGCCGCGGCGCAGGTCACCGTGCCATTGCGCGCCATTCGCGGCCGCGCGTCCTTCCTGGGCGACCGCAGCATCGGCCACATGGACCCGGGCGCACGGTCGCTGGCGCTGATCGTCACCGCCGCCTGCGCGGCATGGGAGGGTGCGTGAGCAACGTCGGCATCGTCATCGTCTCGCACTCGCCCAAGGTGGCCGAGGGCGCGGCCGACATGGTGCGCCAGATGGTCGGCGACAGCGTGACGGTGGCGCATACCGGCGGCGATCCCGGCGGCGGGCTGGGCACCGACCTCCGCCACATCGTCGCCGCCATCGACCGGGCCTGGAGCGAGGCGGGCGTGGCCATCCTGGTCGATCTCGGCGGGGCGGAGACCAACAGCGAAATGGCGATCGAGATGCTGGATCCCGCGCGCCGCGACCGGGTGGTGGTGTGCAACGCGCCGATCGTGGAGGGCGCCGTGATCGCCGCCACCGAAGCCTCGGGCGGCGCCTCGCTCGATGCCGTGCGCCGCGCCGCGCAGGAGCTGTCGCCCGCATGACCGATGCCGCGCCCCTGCCAGCCTATGCGCACGGCCACGCGCTGCTGACCAATGCCGTCGGGCTGCACGCACGGCCCTCGGTGAAGCTCACGCAGCTTGCGAAACGCTTCGCCGCCAGCACCGAGGTGGCGCTGGCGCCGGATGGCCCGTGGGTCGATGCGAAAAGCCCGGTGCGCATCATGCGCGTCAAGGCGGCGCGGGGCGCCATGCTGCATTTCCGTGCCACCGGTGCCGATGCCGATGCGGCGATCGCTGCCCTGGTCGCGCTGGTCGAACGCCGCTTCGACGAGACCGAGGCGGAGGCCCATGGCTGAAACCCGCCTGTCCGGCCGGGGCGCCGCACCCGGCATCGCCATGGGTCCGGTGGCCGTGCTGGACCAGCGGTTCGCGGCGCGCACGCCCCGCGCCGATCAGCAGGATGAGGCGGCGGACTTCACCGCTTCCCTGCACGAAGCCGCAGCCGCGCTGGCCGCGCTGATCGCCGGCCAGTCCGGCGATGCAGCCGACATGCTGGCCTTCCAGCACGCCATGCTGACCGATCCGGCGCTGACCGACCCCGTGCTGCGCGCGATCGAGGCCGGCGCGCCGGCCGACCAGGCCTGGCGCGCGGCCATGGCGGCGGAGATCGCGCTGTATCGCGACGGCCACGACGAGACCTTCGCCGCGCGCGCCGCCGACCTGGCCGACCTGGAAGCCCGCGTGCTGGCACGGCTGGCCGGCAGCAGCGATGCCGCGATCCTGCCTGGTGCCGTGCTTGTCGGCACCGACATCACGCCATCCCGCTTCGTGGCCACCGACTGGGCCCAGGGCGGCGGCATCGCGCTGGCCGAAGGCAGCGCCGCCAGCCATGTTGCCATGCTGGCGCGCGCGCGTGGCGTGCCCATGGTGGTGGGGCTGGGGCCCACCCTGCTGTCGCTGCGCGGCGCCCTGCTGATCGATGGCGGCGCGGGCGAGGTGGTGGGCAATGCCTCGGCGGCGACCCGCGCCCGGTTCTCGCAGCGCCACGCTGCCCAGGGCGCGCGGAACGCCGTCGCGCTGGCGGCCAGCACGCGCCCTGCCGTCACCGCCTGCGGCACGCGCGTGACCATGCTGGTCAATATCGGCGACCTGGCCGAGCTGGCGCGGATCGACCCCGCGATCTGCGATGGCGTGGGGCTGACGCGCACCGAATTCCTGTTCGGCGCCGGCCGCCCGCTGCCGGACGAGGCGGAACAGCTTGCCGCCTATGCCGCCGTGCTGCGCTGGGCCGGCGGCCGGCCGGTGACCATCCGCACGCTGGACGCGGGTGCCGACAAGCCGATCCCCGGGCTCACGCCGCCGCATGAAAGCAACCCGTTCCTGGGCCTGCGCGGCATCCGGCTGTCGCTCGCGCATCCGGACGTGTTCCGCGTGCAGCTGCGCGCACTCGCCCGCGCCGCCGTGCTGGGGCCGCTCAAGGTGATGCTGCCCATGGTCGGCGTGCCGGCCGAGCTTGAAGCCGCGCGCGCGCTGCTGGCCACCGAGGTCGCAGCACTCCGCGCCGCCGGCATCGCCGCCGCCATGCCGCCGCTTGGCATCATGGTGGAAGTGCCGGCGGCGGCGCTGGCGATCGACACCTTCGATGCCGCCTTCGTCTCGATCGGCTCGAACGACCTCACGCAATACGTCATGGCGGCGGCGCGCGACATCGGCGCCGTGGCCGGCCTGGTCGATGCGCGCAACGCCGCCGTGCTGCGCCTGATCCGCATGGTCGTGGCCGCCGCGGGCGCGAAGCACATCGAGGCCAGCCTGTGCGGCGACGCGGGCGGCGATCCGGCCGCCATCCCCGATCTGCTGCGCGCAGGCCTGCGCGTGCTGTCGGCCGCGCCCGGGCTGATCGGCCACGCCAAGCTGGCGATCGGGGCGACACACGTGCTGCCGGCCGGGGTTGCCGCCACATGATTGCCGCCATGCCAGCGGCTTCGGCGGAAAATCCCGTCGCCGCCTACAAGCGCATCCTGAAGGCGATCCTGGACAATCGCCCCAGCGGCGCGCGCCAGCGGCTGGCGGTGGCGCTGGGCAAGAACCGCAGCTTCGTCAGCCAGATCACCAATCCCGCCTATGCCGTGCCGGTGCCGGCGCAGCACCTGGAAACCATCCTGCACGTCTGCCACGCCACGGCCGGCGAGCGTGCGGCCTTCCTGGAAGCGTATCGCCGCGCGCATCCACGCCGGCCGCTGCTGCTGGTGGAGCGCGCGCAGCGCCGCGTGGTCGTCAGCGTGCCCGACCTTGGCAGCGCCGCGCGCAACCAGGCACTGGACGAGGCCTTGGCCGAACACGCGCGGCGCCTGGTGCGGCTGATCGAAGAAACACGATAAGAGGACCGCCATGAAGAAGCTCATCAATCGCCCTGCCGATGTGCTGGCCGAATCGCTGGCTGGCTTCGCCGCCGCGCATGCCGACATCGTGACGCTGGGCGGTGGCGGGAAGTTCGTGCGCCGACGCGCGCCGAAGCCCGGCAAGGTCGCGCTGATCTCCGGCGGCGGGTCGGGCCACGAACCGCTGCATGCCGGCTTCGTGGGCATGGGCATGCTGGATGCCGCATGCCCCGGCCAGGTCTTCACCTCGCCCACGCCGGACCAGGTTCTCGAGGCCGCCGCCGCCACCGACCAGGGCGCGGGCGCGCTGTTCATCGTCAAGAACTACGAAGGCGACGTGATGAATTTCGACATGGCGGCCGAGATGGCCGCCGGGCCCACGGCGCGCGTGCTGGTGGACGATGACGTGGCGGTGGAGAAATCCACCTGGTCCACCGGCCGACGCGGCGTGGCCGGCACCATGATCATCGAGAAGATGCTTGGCGCCGCGGCCGAAGCCGGCGCGGCGCTTGAGGAGCTCGCGAAGCTTGGCGCCTCGGTGAACGGGCGCACCCGCAGCATGGGCGTGGCGCTGACCTCGTGCACCGTGCCCGCGGCCGGCACGCCCACCTTCACGCTGGGCGCGGATGAGATGGAGATGGGCGTTGGCATCCATGGCGAACCCGGGCGGCGGCGCGAAAAACTCGCAACGGCCGACGCGATCGCCGAGCAGATGCTGGGCGCCATCCTGGGTGACCTGTCGCCGCCACCCGGCAGCCAGTGCCTGCTGCTGGTGAACGGCTTTGGCGGCACGCCGGCGATGGAGCTTTACCTGCTGTACAACGCCGCGCGGCGCATCGTGGCGGCGCGCGGGCCTGGCGTGGCGCGCAGCCTGGTCGGCAACTGGGTGACGTCGCTGGACATGGCAGGCGGGTCGATCACCATCACCATGCTGGACGATGCCGACACGGCACGCTGGGACGCGCCGGTACACACCGCCGCGCTGCGCTGGGGCGCCTGAGCACTGCGACGTTTTTCGGAGCTGCTTCTCGCCTCTCTGCTGCTGCTGTGGCCGGCGTTCTGGAACGGCGCGCCGCTGCTGTTCAGTGACACGTTCGACTACCTGGCGCAGGCGCAGGTGGTGGGGCTGCGCACCATCCGCCCGCCCGCCTATGGGCTGATGCTGGCGCCGCTGCTGGCACTGCCCGGCGGCGCGACATTGTGGTGGGTGATCGCCGCGCAGGCGCTGGCGACCGCCTGGCTGATCCGTGTGGCGGTGCAGGCCCTGGCGCCCGGACGCTGGCACACGCTGCTGGTCACGCTCGGGCTGGCGGTGGCCACGCCGCTGCCATGGTACGTGTGCTGGGTCATGCCGGATCTGATGACCGGCTGGCTCGCGCTGGGTGCCGCGCTGCTGTGCGCGCGCCTGGCGCTGTCGCGGGCCATCCGCGCCGGCCTGTTCCTGGTGCTGGCCAGCGCGATCGCGGTGCACACCACGCACCTGCCGCTGGCTTTGGGCCTGGCTGTTGCCATGGGCGCGCTGGCGCTGGCCTGGCGCGCGGTTCGCCCCGCCGGCGTGGTCCTGCTGCTGCTGGCCGCCGGCATCGCCACCGGCGGCAACCTGCTGGCCAACCGCCTGATCACCGGCCAGGCGGTCCTGAGCCACGGTTCGTCGCTGTTCCTGGGCGCCCGGCTGGCCGAGCTTGGCCTGCTGCAGGCCGAGCTTGCCCGAAGCTGCCCCGACGCAGCCATCACGCTGTGCGGCCAGGCGATCCCGGCCGATATCGACAGCTTCCTGTGGGGCGAGGCGTCGCCGGTCTGGGCACGCGGCGATTTCCTCGCGCTGGAGCCCGAGCTGGCCGTGCTGAACCGCCGGGCGATTGCCGCGGCACCCGGCACCATCCTGCTGGAATCGCTGCCGCGCGCCGCGCGCCAGTTGCTCGCCATCGGCACCGCGGATGGCATGGATGCCGGCGCCGCGCGCGCGGCCACGCCGCGGCTGGAACAGGGCCTGCCGACCACGGCGCCGATCTTCCTGGCGACGCGGCAGTGGCAGGACAGGCTGGCGCTGCCATGGCTGTTCGCGCTGCATCAGGCGATCGCGGCGGCATCGCTGCTGCTGCTGGCGCGGCGCTTCCGGCCGCCGGCCGACCTGGTGGCCGCCGTGCTGCTGGCGCTGGCCGGCAATGCGGTGCTGATCGGCCTGTTCGGCGCGGTGCATCCCCGCTACCAGGCGCGCCTGGTGTGGCTGCTGCCGCTGCTGGCCTTGCTTGCGCTGCTTTCGCGGCGAACACTGCGCCGATGACCGAAACCATCACGCTGGCCGATCGCGGCTATCGCTTCATCCCCGGCGTCATGCAGTATTCCGGCGGCGTTGCCGCCCTGCCCGGCTTCCGGCTGGAGCGCATACGGTTTGCCGAGCCGCTGCCGATGGCCCAGGGCTTCGCCGCGATTGCCGCCTGGCTGGCATCGCGCGGCCTGGCCCGCACCGCGTTCTGTGCCTGCGAACTGCGCAGCCCGGCGCCCTTCACCGAGGACGGGTTCCGCGCCTTCAACACGGTCTATGCCGGCGTGCTGGCCGAATGGGGCGTGCTGGCCGACGGCCGCAACCCGGTGGCCCGCAGCAATGTGTGCCCCGAGGTGGCGCCACCGGCCGAGCCGGGCTTCCACGCCTTCACCGTGGCGCTGGCCGATGCCGATGCGGCGCCTGGCTTCGTGGTCGCGGGCAGCGGCGAATCGCAGGAAGGCCGCGCGACCTATGCCGACCACATCGTCGCCCGCGGCGACGTGTCGCCTGCCGGCCTGCGCGCCAAGGTGGCGTGGGTGCTGGGCGAGATGGAGCGGCGCATGGCCAGGCTGGGCTTTGCCTGGGGTGATGCCACCGGCGTGCAGGCCTATACGGTGCACGACGTGGCACCCTTCCTGGCTGACCTGTTCGCGCCCTGCGGCGCGCTGCGGCATGGCCTGACCTGGCAGTTCTGCCGCCCCCCGGTGGTGGGGCTGGAGTTCGAGATGGACGTGCGCGGCATGGCTGTCGAGCGGGTGATTGCACCCTAGCGTCACGCGCCCCAGATTGCGGGCATGGACACGATCTACCCCGTTGCGGTCCCAGGTCGGCCGGTCTTCATCCCGCCGCGCCGTCCCGCCGTGGCGCCGCGCCAAAAACTTGCGATCGTCAGCGACTTCGCGCCCAGCGGCGACCAGCCGCAGGCCATCACTGACCTGACCCAGGGCCTGCTGCGCGGCGAGAAGGACCAGGTGCTGCTGGGCGTCACGGGGTCCGGCAAGACCTTCACCATGGCGCATGTGATCCAGAACCTGCAGCGCCCCACGCTGGTGCTGGCGCCCAACAAGACGCTGGCGGCGCAACTGTACGGCGAGATGAAAAGCTTCTTCCCGGACAACGCGGTGGAGTATTTCGTTTCGTACTACGACTACTACCAGCCCGAGGCCTATGTGCCGCGCACCGACACGTATATCGAGAAGGACTCCCAGATCAACGAGCAGATCGACCGCATGCGCCACGCCGCCACGCGGTCCCTGCTGGAGCGGAACGACACCGTCATCGTCGCCTCGGTGTCGTGCATCTACGGCATCGGCTCGGTCGAGACCTACTCGGCCATGACCATCAAGCTGGAAGCCGGCAGCCGCGCCGATCGCGACCACATCATCAAGGGCCTGGTCGAGCTGCAGTACCGCCGCAACGACGCGGCCTTCTCGCGCGGCTGCTTCCGCGTGCGCGGCGACGGGCTGGAAGTGTTCCCCGTGCACTACGAGGATCGCGCCTGGCGCATGAGCTTCTTCGGCGACGAGATCGAATCGATTGCCGAGTTCGATCCGTTGACCGGCGAGAAGACCGCGGCGCTGGCCGATGTCACGATCTACCCCAACAGCCACTACGTCACGCCGCGGCCGACGCTGGCGCAGGCGATCGACCTGATCAAGGCTGAGCTGAAGGACCGCCTGGCGCAGTTCCGCGCCGACGGCAAGCTGCTGGAGGCCGAGCGGCTGGAGCAGCGCACCACCTTCGACATGGAGATGATCCAGACCACGGGCAGCTGCAAATCCATCGAGAACTACTCGCGCTACCTGTCCGGCCGCGCGCCCGGCGAGCCGCCGCCCACGCTGTTCGAATACCTGCCGGAGAACGCGCTGCTAATCGTCGATGAGTCGCACGTAACCGTGCCGCAGGTCGGCGGCATGTTCCGCGGCGACTTCAACCGCAAGACCGTGCTCAGCGAATACGGCTTCCGCCTGCCATCCTGCACCGACAACCGCCCGCTGAAGTTCGAGGAGTGGGATGGCATGCGCCCGCAATCGGTGTTCGTGTCGGCCACGCCAGGCCCGTGGGAGATGGAGCGCACCCAGGGCGTGTTCGTGGAACAGGTGATCCGCCCCACGGGCCTGGTCGATCCCGTCACCGAAATCCGCCCGGTGGAAAAGCAGGTGGACGACCTGCTGGCGGAATGCCGCGCCATGGCCCAGCGCGGCTATCGCGTGCTGGTCACCACACTCACCAAGCGCATGGCCGAGGACCTGACCGAGTATCTCACGGAAGCTGGCGTCAAGGTCCGTTACCTCCACAGCGATGTCGACACGCTCGAGCGCATCGAAATCATCCGCGACCTGCGGCTTGGCGTGTTCGACGTGCTGGTCGGCATCAACCTGCTGCGCGAGGGGCTCGACATTCCGGAATGCGCGCTGGTGGCGATCCTGGATGCCGACAAGGAAGGGTTCCTGCGCAGCAACACGTCGCTGGTTCAGACCATCGGCCGGGCGGCGCGCAACGTGGATGGCCGCGTGATCCTGTATGCCGACCACGTCACCGCCAGCATGGAGAAGGCGCTGGGCGAAACCGCGCGGCGCCGCGCCAAGCAGGTGGCGTGGAACGAAGCCCACGGCATCACGCCGCAATCCATCCGCAAGAACATCGGCGACATCATCCAGTCGGTCGCCGAGAAGGACTATGTGACCGTAGCCCCGGTGAAGGGCGCCGACGTTGGCGTGCTGGTCGGCAAGGACCTGCCGGCCGCGATCGCCGAGCTGGAAAAGCAGATGCGCGCCGCCGCCGCCGACCTGGAATTCGAAACCGCGGCCAGGCTGCGCGACGAGATCAAGCGGCTGGAGGCACGCCACCTTGGCCTTGATCGCCCCGGCATGGTTGCGCCGAAATCCGACCGTCGTGCCGACTGGAAGCCCGAGCCGATGGGGCCAGGCGGCGGCGGCTGGGACCCGGCGAAGCGTCGGGGCGCACGGCGGGCGCGCAAGGGGCCATGAGGTGGACCTTGCTGGCGCTGCTGCTGCTGCTGGCCGGCTGTGGCCGCGACGAACCGGTTGATCCGCGCGTGGTGCCGGAATGGGGCTGCCTGGAGGGCACCGTGGCCGGCACCCTGGTGCAGGCGGCAACGCCGCCGGGCGAAAGCCGCACGCTGGCCTGCCCACGGGGCGGGCCCGGCATGCCCGAAGCCGGCTTCAAGGCCACCGACGCGGACGGCGACGGCCTGGTCAGCCTGACCGAATTGCTGGCGCTGGCGGATCGGCGCTTTGCCGGGCGTGCCACCATGACCGCCGGCGAACTCGGGCTGAGTGCCGCGCTGTTCGCGCGCGTCGATGGCCGGCGCGCGGGGCGCGTGACCCTGGTGCAGCTGCGCGAAGCGATGGCGCGCGACTTCGTGCGCGCCGACCGCGACGGCAACGCCGTGCTGTCGCCGGGACGCTGAGCGAAGCATGGCGGGCGGCAGCAACACCGGGCGCGACCTGGCGGGCGTGATCGCGCCGCCGCCGGCGATCGTGCTGTTCAGCATCTGCCTTGGCGCCACGCTGGATGCCTTCGTGACGCTCGCGCTGCCGCAGGCGCTGCGCTGGCCGGGCCTGGCCCTGCTGCTGGCGGGGCTTGCGCTCGCGATCTGGGCCGAGCGGCGCTTCCATGCCGTGGGCACGCCGGCGCCACCCTGGAAGGAAAGCCGGGCGCTGGCGCTGGACGGCCCGTACCGCTTCACCCGCAACCCGATGTATCTGGGCATGCTGCTGTTCCAGGCGGGCCTGGCAATGGCGCTGCGTGATGCCTGCATGCTGGCGCTGACGCCGGCCACCTTCGCCGTATTGCATTACGGCGTGGTGCTGCGCGAGGAACGCTATCTCAGCCGGAAATTCGGCGCCGGATACCAGGCGCTGCTGGCGCGCACGCGGCGCTGGCTGTAGCGCCACGGTTGTCTTGCGCGGGCCGTGCGGCCTGGACGATGCTTGGCGCGAATTGCCGGAGCCCGAGCCGCATGACCACCCTGGCCGAAGCCTTCCCGAAACGTCCGCTTGCGGTGCGTCAGCCCTATGCGCTGTGGCGGGGGCTGCTGATGGGCGCGGTGGGGGTACTGATCATCGCCGGTGGCGGGCTGTGGCTGGGGCAGAAAATGGCACCCGACCTGCTGGGCGACTTCGCGCTGCGTGGCACGGCGCAGCCGGTGCCCGGCGGCCGCCTGGTCAGCGGGCGGTGCAGCTCCAAGCTGATGCTGATCCACGACTGCACGCTCACGCTCAGCGTGCGCGGCAAGGACGGCGTGGTGACGCGCGAGGTGCACTACCTGTTCGTCGATCCCCACACCGGCAGCTACACGGTGGAGCAGATTCTTGGCGACCCGGCCCGGCCCGAAACGCTGACCACCGATATCGGCATGGACCGGCTTTGGAACCGCGCCATCACGCTGGTGGTCATGGCAGGACTGATGCTGGTGATCGGCTTGGGCAGCCTTGTCCTGGCACGCGGCGGCGCGCGGCAGCGGCGGCTGGTACGGGCGCTGTCGGGCAAGGTGCTGACGCCCGCGGTGCTGTACCTGGAAAGCGAGGGCCAGCGCGGCTGGACCGTGCGCGAGCCTTCGGGCACCGCACGACACGACTGGAAGGTCGCCGGCAACGTCCAGCCGTTCTGGCTGGACCGCGACCGCCGCCTGCTGCTTGGCGTGCGTGCCGAGGGCATCCCGACGGCCATGCCGATCGATGCCAGGCTGCGCTGGCTTGGCCTGGCCGCCGAGGAGCGCGCGGCGCTGCAGGCATTCCGCGCGAACGCCTGACCTCGCTCAGTTGACCTCGCTCACTTCATAGAAGCGCATGATCCACTGCGCACGGGCGAAGCGGTAGCCGGTACGGTTGGCGCGCCAGGCCACGGTCTGCACCTGGTTGTGCAGCGGCAGCCACAGCGCCTGTTCCATCACGCGCTTCTGGATCGCGGCATAGATCGCATCGCGCCTGGCTTCATCGACCTCGCCCGCGCCCTGCTCCAGCAGCTTGTCGGTTTCCGGGTCGGCGAAGCGCGCCCAATTGAACTTGTAGCGCCCGACCTCGGGGATGTTGCGGCTGTGGAAGGGGATTTCCAGCAATGACGGGTCGGCGTTGATCCAGCGCAGCGGCAGCATGTCGTAGCCGTTGGCGAAGACCAGGTCCTGGTTGCGGGCGAAGGTGATGTTCTCGACCTTGAGGTCGATGCCCACGCGGCGCGCCTCGGCCTGCAGTTGCACGGCGACATCCTGGCCCATGGGCGGCGGCACGAAGTACAACGCCTGCAGCGGCTGGCCATCCTTCACGCGGATGCCGCCGGGGCCGGGGCGCCAGCCGGCTTCCTCCAGCAGTGCGATCGCGCGGTTGCGGTCGGGGCGGTACATCTGTTCCACGCCCGGCCAGTAGCCCGGCGTGGTGCGGCTGATGGGCCCGTAGGCGGGATCGATCAGGCCGAAAAACATCCCCTGCACCATGCGCGGCCGATCCAGCGCATAGGCCAGCGCCTGGCGCACGCGCACGTCCTGGAAAGGGCCGCGCGATGTGTTCAGCAGCAGCCCCAGCGGCATGCCGGTGGCGTTGCCGACCAGGGTCTTGAAGCGCCGATCCTCACCCAACCGGCGCATGTCGAGCACGGGCACGACGTCGGCGATGTCGATCTCGCCGCGCTCCAGGGCGGCCACGCGCGTCGCGGCATCGGGGATGAAGCGGTGCACGACGCGCGCCACGCGGCTGGGGCCCTGATGGGTCATGAAGGCGGGCGCCCAGTTGTAGTCGTCGTTGCGTTCCAGGATCACCTGGCGGCCGCGCTCCCAGCTGGCAAAGCGGAAGGGGCCGGCGCCCACCGGGGCTTGCGCGAACCCGGCATCACCCAGGCGCTGCACGGCGGTAGGAGACACCGGAGAAAGCTCGTTCTGCGCGAAGGCGGCGATGGCCGCGGCATAGGGGCGGGTGAAGCGCACCTTGATGGTGAACGGCCCCAGAATGTCGCTGCCGGCGTAGGGCCCCAGCAGATCCACTGCCGCCTGGCTGCCCAGCTTCGGGTCGGCGATGGTGTCGAAGGTGAAGCGCACCGCTTCGGCGTTGAACGGCGTGCCATCGTGGAACTTCACGTCCTCGCGCAGGAACAGCGTGACGGACATGCCGTCGGCCGCGATCTCCCAGCGCTGCGCCAGGCCCGGCGAGGGCTTGGAGTTCTCGTCCGATGCGACCAGCTGGTCGAAGACCTGCATGATCAGCTGGCTTTCGTGGCGCGACTGCGTGACGCGCGGGTCATAGGTGCGCGCCGCGTTATCGTCCTCGCCCCAGGTGATGGTCAGCGGCGGGCGGGTTTGCGCGGCGGCTGGAAGCATGAGCGCCAGAGCCGCGGACGCAGCAAAAAGCGTTGCGCGAAAACTCATCCCCACCTCCGGAAAAAATTGCGCGGGCAGCATGGCCGCCTGCGCGGGTGCGGTCTAGGTTGATTGTTGCGCTGCACAGTCCGTGGGGATCGCATGCATCGACTGACCGGCTACGCCGACCGCTGGAGCGTGCGCGCGGGCGGAAAAATCCGGTTCCATGTCGGCAGCAGCGGCGACCTTCCCTTCAAGCTTTCGTTCAGGCGCATCCACTGCGCCGACCCCAACCCGAACGGCCCTGGCTATCGCGCGACCGCCATGCCCACGCCGATCGACGGCACGCAGCCTGGCTTCGCGCGCGGCGCCTTTCCTGGCTCGCGCGCGGTCGCAACGGTGGACGTGCCGGCCGGACCGTTGATGCTCGGTGTCGTCGCATATCCAACGACGCCGGGGCGCGGCGCACAGACGCTGATGCATGTGGCGCTGCCCGGGCTTGCCGTGACGCTTGGGATGGATGAAGCGGGGGGCGCCATCGCCAGCGCGGGTGATGCGCGCGTCAGTGGCCCGGTGCTGGCACCGCGCGCGTGGGTAACGCTGCGCCTGGTGCTGGAAGGCGGCACGCTGGCGTTGCGCGTGGGCGACAGCAGCGCATCGGTCGCGGCACCGGCAAATCCCGGCGGCACCGCGCGCGTCACGCTCGCCGCCGGCCCGGCGCCGGGCGAGGCGCACTTCAACGGCAAGCTGGAAGCGCCCACGCTGCATGGCCGCACGCTGATCGCCGCCTGGGATTTCTCCGCCAACATTCCCACGCAGGCCGTGCCCGACAGCGGCCCGCAGGCAGCGCACGCCAGGCTGGTGAACCTGCCGACGCGCGCGGTCACGTCGTCCCGCTGGGACGGCAGCGTGCACGACTGGCGCGTCGATGCGTCGCACTACAACGCCATCCATTTCCACGACGACGACATCGGTGATCTCGGCTGGCCGGAATCCTTCGCGCTCGACGTGCCAGCGGACTGGACTTCGGGTCTCTATGCCGCCGAACTCACGCGCGCCGATGGCGCGCTCGACATGATCCCGTTCTTCGTGCGGCCGGCGAAAGGTGCCCGCACGCGCGACCTGGCGGTGCTGTTCCCGACCTTCAGCTACCAGGTCTATTCCTGCTTCGTTCGCCCCGGCCGCGGCGCCGAGATTTCCGCCCGCGCCCAGGCGTGGCGCGCGCTGCGGGAAACGCCCGACATGAACCCGCAATTCGGGCTATCCACCTACAACCACCATAGCGACGGGTCGGGGGTTTCGATCACCTCCATGCTGCGCCCGCAGCTGGATACGCGGCCCCGCCAGTTCAGCCTGATGGACCCAAGCCCCGAAGGCAGCGGCACCGGGCGCATCGGCTGCGACAGCTACATCCTGGAATTTCTAGATCGGCTGGGCATCGACTGCGACATCGTCACCGACCACGACCTGCACGAGGAAGGCACTGCCGCACTCACACCCTATCGCGCGGTCATCGCCACGCAGCACCCGGAATATCATTCGTGGAAGATGCTGGATGGCATCGAGGGGTTCCTGAAGGCAGGCGGGCGCTTCATCTATCTCGGCGGCAACGGCTTCTACTGGCGCGCCGAGCCCAGCCCCGATGCGCCGCACGCGCTGGAGGTGCGGCGTGCCGAAGGCGGCATCCGCGTGTGGGAAGCGATGCCAGGCGAGTATCACCACGCCTTCGGCGGCGGCCTTGGCGGGCTGTGGCGGCGCGTGGGTCGTCCGGCGCATGCGCTGGTCGGCAACGGTTTTTCCTGCCAGGGCAAGCATCTGGGCTTTCCTTTTGCGTTCACCGACGCGATTTCCGACCCGCGCCTTGCTTTCCTGCGCGACGGGCTGGACCCGAAGCCTGGCGAAAAATTCGGCGACCGCGGCTACATGGGCGGCGGCGCTGCGGGCTTCGAGCTCGACAGTTTCGATGTGCTGCGGGGTTCGCCGGCGCACGGCCTGGTGCTGGCCAAGGGCGTCTGCATCCACGACGATTTCTGCCCCGTGAACGAAGACATGCTGGTGATCCGCCACCCGAAGAAGCGCGAGGACTGGGCCTGCGCCGACATGGTGTTCTTCGAAACCCCCGCCGGCGGCGCGGTGTTCTCGGTCGGCTCCATGACCTATGTCGGGTCGCTGCTGATCGACGGCGGCAACAACACGCTGGCGAAGCTGACCGCCAACGTGGTGCGCCGCTTCCGCGACCCCACGCCGTTCCCGCGTCCGGCGTGAACGCACGCTTCATCGGCCGCCGCCTGCTGGCCGCCATCCCCACCATCATCCTGACCTGGGCCGTGGTGTGGGTGGTGATGCAGCTGGTGCCGGGCGATCCGGTGTCGCTGATGATGGGTGGTGCCCCCGCCAGCGAGGAGGCGCTGCAGAACGAGCGCATCCGGCTTGGCCTGCACCTGCCGCTGTACCAGCAGTTCCTGGACTACCTGCTGCGCGCCGCCACCGGCGACATGGGCATCAGCTTCCGCACCCGCCAACAGGTTTCGGTGATGCTGGCCGAGATGCTGCCGTGGTCGGCCGAGCTTGCCGCCGGCGGCTTGCTGGTGGGCGTCGGCCTGGGCGTGCCGCTGGGCATCATCGCGGGCCTGCGCCCCAATGGCTGGGCCGATGCGGGCGCCATGACGGTGGCACTGATGGGCGTGTCGCTGCCCAGCTTCTGGATCGGCATGGTGCTGATCCACGTGTTCGGTACCTGGCTGGGTTGGGTGCCGATCCTGGGCGAGGGTTTCGAAGCACTGATCCTGCCCAGCATCACGCTGGGCCTGTTCCTGGCCGGTGGTCTCGCGCGCCTGGTGCGCGCCTCGGTCGTCGAGGTGATGGCGCAGGACTATATCCGCACCGCGTACGCCAAGGGCCTGCCGCCGCGCGTGCTGGTGCCGGTGCACGTGCTGCGCAACGCCATGATCCCGCCCATCACGCTGCTTGGCGTGCAGTTCGCGCTGCTGATCGGCGGTGCCGTGGTGACCGAGCGCGTCTTCGCCCGGCCCGGGCTGGGCGCGCTGCTGGTGGAAAGCGTGCTGACCAAGGACACGCCCGTGGTGCAGACGCTGATCGCCTACACCACCACGATCTACATTCTGCTCAATCTTCTGGTCGACCTTGCCTATGGCTGGATCGATCCGCGCGTGGGTGACGCCCAGACGTGACACGCCAGCTGCTCAGCCCCGGCTTCGCGATTGGCATTGTCGTGCTGGTGGTGATGATCGGCGGCGCCGCGCTGGCGCCCTGGATCGCGCCGTACGACTGGAACGAGGTGGGCGTGGGCATGCGCCTGGCGGCACCCGATGCCGACCACCTGATGGGCACCGACCTGTTCGGCCGGGATTTGTTCAGCCGCGTGCTGTACGGCGGCCGCTTCAGCCTGATGATCGGGTTGCTGACCGTGGCGATCGCGCTGGTGTTCGGCACCGCGCTGGGCGCCGGCATGGGGTTTTTCGGCGGGCGGCTCGATCGCATCGGCGGGCGCCTGGTCGATGTGCTGCTGGGCTTCCCGCCACTGGTGCTGGCGATCCTGGTGGTGGCCGTGCTGGGCGTGGGGCTGTGGAGTTCCGGCGTGGCCGTGGGCATTGCCGGCATCCCGCGCTTCGCCCGCGTGGTGCGCGGCAGCACGCTGTCCATCGCCGCGCAACCGTATATCGACGGCGCACGCGCCGCCGGCACGTCGGGTGCGAAGATCCTGTGGCGCCACGTGCTGCCCAACCTGATGCCCACCCTGGTGGTGCTGGCGACGCTGGAACTCGGCAGCGCGATATTGGCGACCGCGACGCTGAGCTTCCTGGGCCTGGGCGCGCAACCGCCGACGCCCGAGTGGGGCGCCATGCTGAACTCCGGCCGTGAATACGTGCGCTACGCGCCGTGGACCATGATCTTTCCCGGCTTCGCGCTGTTCCTGGCGGTGATGGCGGTCAACCTGATTGGCGACCGCCTCACGCAGGCGCTGGACCCAAGGCTGGCGCGGCGGGGGTAGTCCATTGTCGCGCCAACTGGAAATGGCGAAGCGCCCCTCACGCCTCTGTCCGCACCCCTCGGGAGAGGGAACCGTACGGCCCTATCCGTCTCAGGGTCCCCTCTCCCTCGGGAGAGGGACAGGGTGAGGGGCGCTTGCCTTGCCGCTGCACAGTCAGAACGACTCCGCTCTAGCTGTTCGGCCCGCGCTCCATGGCGAAGGGCTGCCAGCGGCGGAGCCCCGTGTTCGGCAGCACGGTGGGGTTCACGCACGACATCGGCCAGCGGCCGGACAGCACCAGCGCCATTTCCTGCCCCGCACGGCGCTTGCGCGCCTCGTCGAAGCGCGCCGAGGCCGAGGCATTGTGCGGGGAAAGGATCACATGCGGCATGGCGAACAGGCTGTTGCCGGCATTGGGCGGCTCGACCTCGAACACGTCCAGGCCGGCGCCGGCGATCTTTTTGGTCTCCAGCGCCTCGATCAGCGCCTTTTCGTCCACGGTCGGGCCGCGGCCGGTATTGATGAAGATCGCGGTCTTCTTCATCTTGGCGAAGTGCGACGCACCCAGCATCTTCTGGGTATCGGGCGTCGCCGGCGCGTGCATGGAAACGAAATCCGACTCGCGCAGCACCTGGTCCAGGCTGGCGGGCAGCACGCCCAGCGCTGACATGGTCAGCTCATCCACGAACGGGTCGTACGCCATCAGGCGCAGGCCGAAGGGTGCTGCGCGGCGTGCCACCAGGCGGGCGACGCGGCCGAAGGCCACGAACCCCAGCGTCATGCCCATCAGGCGGGGGATCTGCAGCAGCTGCGGGCGGCCTTCGCCCCAGCGGCCTTCGCGCACCATGCGGTCCTGTTCGATCGCGCGCCGGTGCGTGGCCAGCAGCAGCATCATGGCGTGGTCGGCCACTTCCTCGATGAAGGTATCGGGGCAGTTGGTCACCGGAATGCCCTTGGCGGTGGCGGCCACCACATCGACATAGTCCACGCCCACGGACGCGCAGGTGATGACCTTCGCCTTGGAGAGCGCGTCGATCATCTTCGCGGTGAGCTTCATGCCCTTCATGTAAACGGCATCGGCCTGCGGTGCTGCGGCGATGAACGCAGCCTCCGTGGCGGGGCATTCCACGATTTCGGCGCCCAGGCGCTCCAGGGCTTCCATCTCCAGCCCGTAGCCGCCGCCGGCCACGGTGAACGAAGCGCCCTCGGGCGTGAGGATCCTGGGCTTGGTCATGGCGTCTCATCCCGTTGTTGTGAGGGCGCATCCGTTGCATGCGGCTTGTGGTGCCGCAAGGCCGCCAGGTCAGGCGGCGTCGATCTCCGCCACCGTGCCGACTGCCGGCTTCGCGCCGGTGGCGCGCAGCCTCGCACCTTCGCGCTCGATGGCGCGGAACACGCGGATGAAGTTGCGCCCTGCCAGGCCCGCCACCTGCGCGTCGGACCAGCCACGGCGGAACATTTCCGCCAGCAGGTGCGGGAAGCGGCTCACGTCATGCAGGCCCACCGGCGTGGTCGGCACGCCGAAGAAATCCGAGCCGATGCCCACGCGATGCGCGCCGATCTTCCCGGCGATGTACTCGATGTGGTCGGCCAGTTGTTCCAGCGTGGCGAGCGGGCGGGAGCCGTGGGCCTTTTCGTGCTGCGCGATTGCCGTCATCCGGTCCTGGGTAAAGCTGTCCTTGGGGCCGCTGCGCAGCGGATGCATCCAGCGCCGTACATCCTCGCTGATGAAGTCGGGCACGAAGGTCACCATCACCAGGCCCTCATTGGCCGGGATCTTCGCCAGCACGTCATCCGGCACATTACGCGGATGGTCACAGAGCGCGCGCGCGTTGGAGTGCGAGAAGATGATCGGGGCACTGCTGGTTGCCAGCACCGCATGCATCACGCCGGGCGCGACATGCGCGCAATCCACCATCATGCCCAGCCGGTTCAGTTCGCGCACCACCGCCCGGCCGAATGCGGTGAGGCCGCCGTGCCGGGCTTCATCGGTCGCGCTGTCCACCCAGTCCAGCGTGCCATTGTGGCACAGCGTCATCAGCCGCGTGCCCGCGGCGTGCCAAACGCGCAGCGGCCCGAGCGAATTCTCCAGCCCCACGCCGCCTTCCACCGCCATGATGCTGGCGATCCTGCCCTGCCGCTTCGCCTTCGCGATGTCGGATGCCTTGCGCGCGGGCAGGAACACGTCGGCATGGCGCTGTTCCAGCTGCAGGATCACGTCGATCTGTTCCAGCGTGGCGCGGCCGGGGTTTGCGATGTTCGACGGCACGAAGGCGGCCCAGACCTGCGCTGCCACGCGGCCCTGGCGCAGGCGCGGAATATCCGTGTCGCCATCATTGCGGCGCTTCGCAAGCTGGTACTTCGCCACGTCGCCCCTGGCATGCGCGTCGTTGCGGATTACCCAGGGCAGGTCGTTGTGGCCATCGACCAGCGGCACGGTTTCCAGCAGCTTTTCCGCGCGTGCCAGCGCGAAGTCCTTGCGCGACTTTGCCATCCCCTATCCCTTCAGCAGCGAAGCCGCCGCATCGGCCAGCACCTGGGCGCCCAGCACCAGGTCGTCGCGTGCGGTATCCTCGGTCCAGTGATGGCTGATGCCGTTGATGCTGGGCACGAACAGCATGGCAGCGGGCATCACCTGGGCCAGGTATTGCGCATCGTGCCCGGCGCCGCTGGGCATGCGCCGCCACTTGCCGGGGGCGCGCCGGTCAGCGGCTTCGGCCAGCGCGTCCTGCATGCGCGGGTCACACAGGGCCGGCGTGGCCTTGCCCACCACCTCCAGCCGCACGCGGCAGGGGCCGGCGGCATCGGCCTCCGCCACCAGGCGCATGAGGCAATCTTCCATCCTTTGCAGCACCGCCATGTCCACGTCGCGGTGCTGGAACATCACCTCCGCGCCGCCGGGGATGATGCTGGCGGCACCGGGATCGAGCGTGATGCGTCCCGTGGTCCATACGCTGCGTTCGCCCGCGACCCTGGGATACGCGCGGTCGATCGCCGCCAGCAGCCGCACCGCGGCGAGACCCGCATCCTTGCGCTCGGCCATGGTGGTGGTGCCGGCGTGGTTCTGCGCGCCCTCGAAAACAATGCGGTACTGCCAGATGGCGACGATGCCGGTGACCACGCCCACGCGCTCGCCGCTGCGATCGAGCGTGCCGCCCTGCTCGATATGCATTTCCAGGAAGCCGATGTGCCGCCCGGGCGTGACCGTGATGCGCGTCCTGCCGGCAAGCCCGGAAGCCTGCAGCGCCTGGCGCAGGGTCTTTTCCTGGTAGCGACCTTTCGCCGCGTCGATCTCGGCATCGCTCAATTGGCCGATGAAGCTGCGGCTGCCGGGGAAACTTGCGTAGTGGCCCTCCTCGTCGGCCCAGGCGGCGACATCCACGGCCAGGCCCGCCCGCGCCAGCGCCACGCCGGCGACCACGCCCAGGCAGCCATCCAGCCAGCCGGCGTAATTCTGGCTTTCGATATGCGATCCTACCAGAAGTTTCGGCCCCACCCCGCCATGCCAGCCGAAAACATTGCCGATGCCGTCCATCTCGGGCGTCAGGCCGCACGCCGCCAGGCGCTCTATCAGCCAGTGCCGCGCCCGCATGTCGTCGGTGCCATAGGTCGGGCGGTGCACGCCGGTTTTGTACGTGCCGATGCCGCGCAGCGCATCCAGGTCGGCCAGGAAGGCGCCGCCGTCGATCATTCCGGCACCGGCAGCGTCACGCCCGGCCGGGCAATGAACACCGCCACCACGCCGTCCTTCGGCACATCGGACGGCTTGAAGCGGCACGGGCTCATGAAGCCGCCATCGGTGCGCACGCAGGGCGCCAGGTCCTTGAAGCCGGTCATACGCAGATAGGGCCAGCCGGTTGCCACCACCTCCAGCAGCGCGCCTTCGTAGGGAAGGGTCGCGAAGGTTTCGGCACAGCCTTCCGGGCAATGCGCCAGCCGTTCCATCCGGCCCGCCTGCGCGTCGTAGTGGAACAGGTCGATACGGCCCAGGTCGCTGCCTTCCTTGGCCACGCGGATGGTCTGCGGCGGCGGCTCAGTCGCGGCCTGATCGGGCGGCGTCTGGCTGGCGCAGGCGGCCAGCAGCAGCAGGCCAGCTCCGGCGAGGGCAATGCGCATGCGAATCGGCTCCCTGCGGGTGGGCGGGCAAGCTTAACCCCCGCTTCCCCCGCGTGAAGCCCTCGCCTAGGCTGCGGCGCGAACGGGGAATTCGGGAGCGCAATCATGGATCGTCGTTTCTTCCTGGCGGCTTCAACCGGGGCGCTTGCCGCGCCCGCCGTGCTGCGCGCACAGGCCATGCCGAAGGTCACCATCGGCATGAGCGGCTGGACCGGCTTCGCGCCGCTGACGCTGGCCGAACAGGCCGGGCTGTTCCGCGCGGCCGGCATCGAGGTGGAAACGCGCTTCGTGCCGCAGCGCGAGCGGCACCTGGCGCTGGCCGCCGGCGCGCTGAACTGCGTGGTGACCACGGTGGATACCATGATCACCTGGGCCGGTGCCGGCGTGCCGCTGACGCAGGTGCTGGTGCTGGACCGCAGCAAGGGCGGCGATGGCATCGCGGTGCGGCCCAGCATCGCCAGCTTCGCCGACCTCAGGGGCAAGCAGGTGGCGGTGGATGGCGCCGGCACCACGCCCTATTTCGTGCTGGCCTACATGGCGCGGAAGCACGGGGTTTCGGTGCGCGACATCCAGACCCCCACGCTGGCGCCGCAGCCGGCCGCCCAGGCCTTCGTGGCCGGCCAGTTCGACGGCTGCTCGACCTACGAACCCTACCTGTCGCAGGTGCGCGGCATGGGCGCCGACAAGGGCAAGATCCTCGCCACCACGCTGGACCACCCCTGCGTGATCGACACCATGGCGTTCCAGCCCGCCTTCATCCAGGCGAACGGCGAAGCCGTCCGCCGCGTGGTGAATGGCTGGTTCGCCGCCATCGACATGATCCAGCGCGAGCCCGACCGCGCCTTCGAGATCATGGGCCGCCGCACCAACCAGACCGGCGAGCAGTTCAAGGCCAGCGCGTCGTTCATCCACTGGCTGCCCAAGGCGGAGGACCGGGAGTTCATCGGCACCGGCCTGCCCGCCTTCATGACCGAGGCGGCGGAGGTGCTGCGCGAAACCGGCGTGATCCGCACCGTGCCCGATCTGCGCGCGCTGGTCAGTGCGGAGTTCATCTCCTGAGGCCACTGGTTGCGGTTTCCCCTGCAGCCAGGTGGCTGCTGGGGGCGGGGTTCTTCGCGGCCTTCCTGGGGCTTTGGGCGGCGGTGACCTATGGCGGCGTGGTGCCGTCGCTGTTCCTGGCCAGCCCCGGCCGGGCGCTGGCTTCCGGCTGGGCGCTGTTCACCGAGTTCGGCTTCGCCGGCGACATCGCCATCACGGTCTGGCGCGTGGTCGGCGGCTTCGTGCTGGCCGCCAGCATCGCCGTGCCGCTGGGCCTGGCGATGGGCGCCTGGAAACCGGTGGAGGCGTTCTTCGAACCCTTCATCAGCTTTGCCCGCTACCTGCCGGCATCCGCCTTCATCCCGCTGCTGATCCTGTGGGCCGGCGTGGGCGAGGCGCAGAAGCTTTCGGTGATCTTCATCGGCAGCGTCTTCCAGATCGTGATCATGGTGGCGGTGATCGCGGGCGCCACCCGGCCCGATCTGGTGGAGGCCGCCTATACGCTGGGCTGCACCGGCGCCAGCGTGGTGCGCCGCGTGATCGTGCCCGCGGCGGCGCCGCAGATCGCCGAAACACTGCGCCTGGTGCTGGGCTGGGCCTGGACCTACGTGATCGTCGCCGAGCTGATCGGCGCGCAAAGCGGCATCGGGCACATGATCATGGATAGTCAGCGCCTGCTGGACACGGGGCAGATGATCTTCGGCATCTTTTCCATCGGCGTGATCGGCCTGGTGTCGGATTTCCTGTTCAAGGCGGTGAACCGCGCGCTTTTTCCGTGGGCCGCGCTGTGAGTTTTTTGTCGATCCAGGGCGTCACGCGCACCTTCTCCGCCCAGCACGGGCGCGAGCCCACACTGGCGCTGCGCCCCACCGACCTCGCGTTGCGGCAGGGTGAATTCGTCGCCGTGCTTGGCCCTTCGGGCTGCGGCAAATCGACCATGCTGCGCATCGTCGCGGGGCTTGACCAGCCCAGTGCCGGCACGGTCACGCTGCACGGCCAGCGTGTTGCCGCGCCGGGGCCGGAGCGCGGCATGGTGTTCCAGAGCTACACGCTGTTCCCGTGGCTGACGGTCGAGCAGAACATCCGCTTCGGGCTTCGCGAGCGCGGCGTTGCCGACCCCCAGCAGCAGGCGATCGCACAAAAATTCATCGCGCGTGTCGGCCTCGAGAAATTCGAGCATCACTGGCCGCGCCAGCTCTCCGGCGGCATGCAGCAGCGCTGCGCGCTGGCCCGCGCGCTGGCGAATGATCCGGAAATTCTGCTGCTGGACGAGCCGTTCGGCGCGCTGGATCACCAGACGCGCGAGCTGATGCAGGAACTTCTGCTGGAGATTTTTCTGGCCGACCGCAAGACCGTGCTGTTCGTCACCCACGACATCGACGAGGCGATCTTCCTGGCCGAGCGCGTCGTGGTCATGACCGCGCGGCCTGGTGCCATCAAGCTCGACCTGCCGGTGCCGCTGCCCTATCCGCGCGACTGGACGGTGAAGACCTCGCCCGAATTCGCGGCGCTGAAGGGCCAGCTGATGGGCGCGATCCGCGACGAAGTGCGCAAGGCCGCCGCCGCGTGATTCCACCCACGATCCCGCGCGCGGCGCTGGTCACGGGGGGCGCAAAGCGCCTGGGCCGCGCCATCGCGCTGGCGCTGGGCGAGGCCGGCTTCGACGTGGCCGTGCACTTTTCCGGCTCCGAGGCCGACGCGACGGCTACGGCCGATACGCTGCGCCACATGGGCCGCAAGGCAGCGCTGCTGCAGGCCGACCTTGCCCGCGAAACCGAGACCGAAACCCTGCTGCCGGCCGCGGCCGCGGCACTCGGCCCGATCGGTGTGCTGGTCAACAACGCCTCGGTGTTCGAGCGCGACGAATGGCACGATACCTCCCGCGCGTCCTGGGACGCGCATATCGAGCCGAATTTGCGCGCCCCCTTCGTGCTGGCGCAGGCCTTCGCCAAGGCCCTGCCACAGGATGCGGAAGGCGTGGCGATCAACCTGCTGGACCAGCGCGTGTGGTCGCCCACGCCGCATTTCATCAGCTATTCGCTGTCGAAGGCCGGGCTGTGGTGGCTCACGCAAAGCCTTGCCCTGGCGCTGGCGCCGCGCATCCGGGTGAACGCGATCGGCCCCGGCCCGGCTTTGCCCAGCCCACGGCAAAGCGCCGAGGCCTTCCTGCGCCAGGCGGCGTCGGTGCCGCTGGGCCACGGCACCTCGCCCGAGGAGGTCGGGCGCGCCGCGCGCGCCATCCTTGAACTGCCCGCGATGACCGGCCAGATGATCGCCCTGGATGGCGGGCAGCACATGCAATGGGCGGCCGGCGGCGCGCATGCCGGCCCCGACGAATAACACGTCACGGGAGAAATTTTCCTGTCCGATCCCCAGATGGACCGCCGGATTGCTGATGCGTTGCGCGGCATACGGCATGTTTTCGTGCAGGATTTGCGGCTGATGGCCCGTATCGGCGCATACGCTCATGAGCTGGCGGCGCCGCAACCCGTGCGGATCGACATCGACCTGGGTGTGATGGACGATTCGGGCCTGCCCATGTCGCGCGGGCCGGTCGGCAAGGATGACCTGTCGCGGGTGGTGGATTACGCAAGGATTGCGGCCACGGCCCGCGCCATCGTGGAAAGCGGCCATGTGCGGCTGGTGGAAACGCTGGCCGAACGCATCGCGGAAGCCGCTTTGTCCGACCAGCGCGTGCTTCTGGCGCGGGTTCGCGTGGCGAAGCTCGCCGCGATGCCGGATGCCGGGGCGGTGGGCGTGGAAATCGAGCGCCGGCGCACCACGCCATAGCAGGCGCCGGTCTGGTGGCTGCGCATGGTCCCGGGAATTGTCCACTGCCCGCCGCGCCGGGCTTGGCGGCAGCGTTCTGTCAAGGGAAGATCAAGGGTGCGTTGAGGTTCCGTTAAGGAGTTCCGCGCGAGCCCAAAGGAAATCAAGCACTTGATCAGACTGCACAGGAATTGGGCAAGGCATTGCCGGGCCAGGATTCCGGCCCCCCCCGGCCATCGAGTCGGGCCTTTCCCACAGGGTTGTCCACAGTTCCGGTGGATTTCCCGAAGTGCGCGCCAGCAGGCCCCGGAACACCTATCCATATCAGGATGATGCAAGACCACCCTGACAATTCGCCTGAGCCTGCCATCGCAACCCCCAAGGTTGCAGGCGCGGCTGTGCTGCTGGCCGCCCTGCCGACCCTGCCGGCCGGCCCGGGCGTGTATCGCATGCTGGATGACGCCGGCGCGGCGCTTTACGTCGGCAAGGCGCGATCCTTGCGCAAACGCGTGCCCGCCTACACCCAGCCCGCCCGCCTGCCCGAGCGCCTGCGCCGCATGGTGAACGAAACCGCTTCCCTGGAAGTGGTGACCACGCACACCGAGGCCGAGGCGCTGCTGCTGGAAGCCAACCTGATCAAGCGCCTCAAGCCGCGCTTCAACATCGTGCTGCGCGACGACAAGTCATACCCCTGGGTCATGCTGACGCGCGACCACGCTTTCCCGCAGGTGGGCAAGTTCCGCGCCGCGCATGGCCATCCGGGCGATCGCAAGAAGGCCGATTTCTTCGGTCCCTTCGCCAGCGTCTGGGCGGTGAACCAGACCCTGCAGGCGTTGCAGCGCGCCTTCCTGCTGCGCAGTTGCAGCGACCACATGTTCGCCAATCGCTCGCGCCCCTGCCTGCTGCACCAGATCAAGCGCTGCAGCGCGCCTTGCGTGGGCCGCATCGACGAAGCGGGCTATGCGCAGCTGGTGGACCAGGCCAAACGCTTCCTGGCCGGGCATTCCGGCGAGGTGCAGAAGCGCCTGGCTGTCGAGATGGAGCAGGCCGCGGCCAACCTGGAATACGAACACGCCGCGTCCTTGCGCGACCGCATCCGTGGCCTCACCCACATCCAGGGCCACGACGTGATCAACCCGTCGGGCATCAAGGATGCCGATGTGATCGCGCTGTACCAGGCCGCCGGCCAAACCTGCGTGCAGGTGTTCTTCATCCGCGGCGGATCGAACTACGGCAATCGTGCGCATTATCCCGCGCATGCGCGCACCGAGGCGGCCGAGGATGTGCTGGCCGCCTTCATCGCTCAGTTCTACGACGACAAGCCGCCGCCGCCATTGCTGCTGGTGAGCCACGCGCCCCCCGAGGCCGCGCTGATCGCCGAGGCCCTGGCACTGAAGGCCGGGCGGAAGGTCGAGATCCTGCTGCCGCAGCGGGGCGAGAAGCGCGCCGTGCTGGACCACGCCGCCACCAATGCGCGCGAGGCGCTGGAACGACGCCTGGCCGAGAACAGCGCGCACACGCAGTTGCTGGAAGGCGTGGGCCGCGCCTTCAACCTGCCGGCGCCGCCCGAGCGCGTGGAGATCTACGACAACAGCCATGTCATGGGCACCAACGCCTATGGCGTGATGGTGGTGGCCGGCCCGACGGGCTTCATGAAGTCGGCCTATCGCAAATTCTCGATCAAGTCCGACATCGCTCCCGGTGACGACTTCGCGATGATGCGCGAAGTGTTCACCCGCCGCTTCGGGCGCGCCTTGAAGGACGATGCCCCCGATGCCGAATGGCCTGACCTGGTGGTGATCGATGGCGGGCCGGGCCAGCTTTCCGCCGCCCAGGCCACGCTGGCGGAACTCGGCATCGACGACGTGCCGCTGGTGGCGGTGTCCAAGGGCCCCGACCGCAACGCCGGGCGCGAGAAATTCCACCTGCCCGGCCAGCAAGCTCTGCTGGAGCTGCCGCCGCGCGATCCCGTGCTGTATTTCCTGCAGCGGCTCCGCGACGAGGCGCACCGCTTCGCCATCGGCAGCCATCGCGCCGGGCGCAGCAAGGCGATGGTTCGCAGCGCGCTGGACGAGGTGCCCGGCATCGGGGCGGCGCGCAAGCGGGCGCTGCTGAACCATTTCGGCAGTGCGCGCGGCGTGGCCCGCGCGGGGCTGGCCGACCTGGAAGCCTGCCCCGGCATCAACGCCACCACGGCGCGGAAGATCTATGCCTTCTTCCACCCCGACTCCTTGCCGGTGACCGCGCCCCCCGCGCCGGGCTAGTCTGCGCCCGCCATGGTCACCAGCCTGCCCAACCTGCTGACGCTGTCGCGCATCGCGGCGATTCCGCTGCTGGTGGCGCTTGCCTGGCCGCGCACCGGCATCACCGACCTTGCCGCCTGCGCCGTGTTCTCGATCGCGGCCGCGACCGACTGGCTGGATGGCCACCTGGCGCGCAGCCGCCGGCAGACCAGCCAGTTCGGCGTCATGCTGGACCCGATCGCCGACAAGCTGCTGGTCGGCGCCACGCTGATGCTGCTGGCGGGACTGGGCGGGCTTTCCGAATGGGGCCTGCTGCCGGCCATCGTCATCATGCTGCGGGAAATCCTGGTGTCGGGCCTGCGCGAATACCTGGCCGGGCTTGCCGTGCGCATGCCGGTGACGCCGCTGGCGAAATGGAAGACCGCCTGCCAGATGGGCGCACTGGGCGCGCTGCTGGCCGGCGACGCCTCGGCCGCTTTGCTGGGCATTCCCTGGCTGCCGGTGGCCATGATCGGCGAGGCCATGCTGTGGGCGGCGGCGCTGCTGACGCTGGTGACCGGCTGGGACTATCTGCGCGCTGCCCTGGGCCACGCGCTGACCGAGCCTGCACCCGCGGCGGCGTCACCGCCGCCGGCAGCCGGGCGGGCGATCGAAAAGACGCCTGCCTGACGCTGTGCTACACTTGTCTCCACCTCAAGCCGACCCGAGATGACCGTCATGCGACACAGCACCCTGATCGCAGCCTGCGGCGCCCTGCTGGTGCTGGCCGGCTGCAGCGGCGCCAGCAACAACCCGGTGGACAGCGCCTTTCCCATGTCGCGCTGGGGCCAGGCGCGCGCCGGGCTCGATCCCGAAAGCTTCACCATGCGCCGCATCCTGGGCCAGCCCGACAATCTGGAACCGCTGCGCGAGGATGCCAGCTTCACCGCGCGCGAGGCCGATGGCCGCACGCTGCGCGAGTTGCTGGACGTGGAGGGCACGCGGCCGAACATCTACGACCAGCAGGAACAGCGGGACGGCACGCCGCCCGCGCGCCGTGGCAGTTCCACGCCGCCGCGCGCCGAACGGCGCGAGGAATTCAACCCGAACGTCGATGTCGCCCCGCGGCCGCCGGAACCGCCAGTGGCCAGCCAGGGCCTGCGGCCCGGCCAGGTGTTGCCGGGTCCGTCGGGCGGCCAGGTTGTCACGGGCGGTTCGGGGCGCACCGGCACCACCATAGGGCCCAGCGGCCAGCCCGGCAGCGCGGTGCGCGATGGCGGCACCGTCACGCTGTTCGGCGCCGATGGCTCGATCCGCACGGTGCCCGCGCCACGCTGAGGCGAAGCCGGTGAAGGTGCTGTACTTCGCCTGGCTGCGGCAGAAAACCGGCCTGGCGCAGGAGGAGATCGACGTGCCGGACAGTGTCGGCACCGTGGCAGGGCTGATGGATTTCCTGGCCGCGCGCAGCCCGGCGCATGCCGATGCCTTCGCCCGCCGCGCCAGCATCCGCTGCGCCGTCAACCAGGATTTCGCCGGTCCCGACGCGCGCGTGGCGGCCACTGACGAAGTGGCCTTCTTCCCGCCGGTGACAGGCGGATGAACGCGATCGGTCCATCCTGGCGCATCCGCGTGCAGGCCGAGGCCTTCGACATCGCCGCCGAAACCGCGCGGCTTGCTGCGGGCCGCATCGATATCGGCGGCGTCGCGAGCTTCCTGGGCGTGGTGCGGGGCGAGCACCAGGGACAGGCCATCACGGCGATGACGCTGGAACACTATCCGGGCATGACCGAACGGGCGCTTTCGCGCATCGGCAACCAGGCCGCGTCGCGCTGGCCGCTGCTGGGCTGCACCATGATCCATCGCGTGGGCCGCCTGCTGCCGGGCGATCCCATCGTGCTGGTGCTGACCGCGTCGCCCCACCGTGCGGCGGCGCTGGAAGCCTGCGCCTTCCTGATTGACTGGCTGAAGACCAACGCCCCGTTCTGGAAGCACGAGGAATTTTCGGACGGCACGGCACAATGGGTCGAGGCGCGCGCGGCCGACAGCACGGCCGCCGCGCGCTGGGGCTAGGCTCAGGACTCATTGATTGAGCCAGAAGACGCAGGTCGCGGCGATGACGATTGCGGCGAAGAAGATGTCGGCGCAGCGATCGTATCGGGTGGCGACGCGGCGGCAGTCCTTGAGGCGTCCGA
>JAESGU010000092.1_pt1 | contig 59677 bp, 54 predicted proteins | sample 9266271 | NCBI WGS metagenome assembly JAESGU01 (sample SAMN15740544, study PRJNA653495) | algae metagenome | isolation source: Scytonematopsis contorta HA4267-MV1 and co-occurring heterotrophs from mud... | place: USA: Palolo Valley Trail, Honolulu, Hawaii | collected 2009-07-25
ACTCGCCAGAAATCCAATCGAGCCGCTATGGATAACAATTATATGTTGACTGTTCTTGCTGCTTGCTTATCTAAGCATGATGCCTCAGAAGCTTCTTGTCAATAGGGTTTGAGATGCGCTTACCCTGGTTAGATAGAGCAGATGAACCTTGTATGCGGGAAAAACTATTGGATTTGATTATGTCATGGACTCCTGATTGGGAGCAAATATTAAACGCTCGTTTTGGAGAAAGATTTATTGTTGGTAATAGTGAGTTTGAGATTATTGGTTATTACCGTAAATCTTCAGGAAAAGATAGAAAAGAAGTGAGGGTTTTATGTGAGTTGGTTGAAATATTGGATTTAGTTCCTCATCAAGCAAATATACCAACAATTACTAAAAATGACTTGTGTGTTTTAGGTACATTTCAAGTGGAGTCTCTTCTGGAAAAAAGGTTAGGCTGAAATAGTCAAACTGCTTAAATCAGGTTGCACTACTCAAACCGATACTCATTGCTCAGGATACTCCCGTCTGGCATTCATATTAATGTAATATAAATTAATAGCTGAAGGTTGAGTTTAGTTAACGCTTTATTTAACCTTATATGCAAATACATTGGTAATAATCATACTCAAATGCTGATGTAACTAATGGGTAGAAAAGTAAAATTGATTGAAACAAATGCAATCACGACTTAAAGTTAATACCTACAGTGCATGATAATATTTAATTTCAATCATGCACTCGCAAATAAAAAAAGTAGTAGAAGCACTCGAATTACTTCCAATTGAGTGGAGAGTTGTACCAACATTTGGAAAAAGACCTCTTGGGAATGGTTGGCAAAAAATCAATTATTCTCCTGGAGAACTGCGAAAAAAATTAATTTACAACCAAATGAAAATTAATTTAAAATATAAAACAGTTGTTCCCACAGGGATAGCTGTGATTTGTGGGGAATATCCTCAAGGTAATTTAATAGCCGTTGATTGTGACGGTCTTCTGGGATGGAACAAAATATTAGAATTTGCTTGCTCACAGGTAATACCAGAGGAACCAGTGCAAGCAAGGAAACAGGCTGTACAATATTTACCTCCTACCGTCGCGTTCACCTCAGGCAGAGAGTTCCGCGCTCAATTTCTCTATTTTATTCCCAAGACAACACAAATCAAGTCGGTTAAACTCGAACATCTAGAACTTAGAGGAAATAACTTGGCTTCGGTACTACCACCTTCCTTTCATCCAGACGGAAGGAGATATCAGTGGTTGACAGGCTGCTCTCCACAAGAAAGAAACGTGGCTCAAGCACCAAATTGGGTCATCAAACACATGCATCATCAATACAAATGCTCTGTTAAGCGAAGCAAAAATCAGGATTCAAAATGTAGTCAAAACCTATTCATGAAAAATTGGGAATTTACTGAGACACCATTTACGAACATTAACTTCAACCAATCATTTTGTCCGAAAGTCAATGATTCACTCTTGAAGCCAGCAAAAGTAAATCGAATTAAAATCCGCACTACCTTTGATACCGATATACAAGCCGCACTTACATTTTTAGAAGTTTTAAATCCCAGTTATGCAGAGGATTACAGCACCTGGATTCAAATAGGGATGGCGCTAAAATCAGTTAGCCCCTCACTTTTAAGAGCGTGGGATTCCTGGAGTCAATTATCAAGCAAATACAAACCTGGAGAATGCGCGTATAAATGGCAATCATTTCGTAGAGAGGGAATTACTATTCGCACACTGGCAAAATATGCAGGCTTTTCCTGATATTCTCCTACACCTTGCGGATGGATGGTTTTATGTGTAACTCTGAAGTGACCTTCCCCACGAAGGGGAATAAAGGTCTAAGACCCTATCATCACAGAAACCTGGCTATATTTACTTTTCAAGGTGCGGTTGCGACAGAGAGCCACAAAAAGCTTACCTGGTAATGTTTTAAGCGAGTAGACAAGTAGACAAGCTCTCTAGAATCCCCCTATATTTATTACAAATCACTAGTAAAATGGTAATTATATCCTTTTTGCTTAAGGGATAGAAGAAATGGCGTCTATTTATATGTACTGATGACGCTAACTAGTACAAAACAACCAAGAAGAAACAGCGGGTGGATGAGTCTTTTCAACCGGGAACACGAGATTTAAATCAAAAATCTCAAGGTAAAACCTAGTACAGATTGGCATAAATAACTTACCAGTTTAAAACCTCTGAGAACTATACTAAATAAGCTTTTGCGCCTTCTGCCCTCTGCCTCCGTACTTCTGCCTTCTTGCACTAGTAATTTCTAGGATTTAAGGTAACTGCTGATAAACCTCGCTACCAAATAAGCCAAAATAGAAAAAAGGTTAATGTTGGGGGATATTACCATGTCAAGAAAAAAGGGACTTGGGGAAGTTAAGAAACTGGGTGGTTTCAAGAAAAAAACCAACAAAGACACAGGGATTTTTGTTTATAGTGAGGACTGGGAAGTCGGGGAACTTGTAAGCGAGAATGCGGACGACCTTTACTGTTGGCAGTACGCAGCCGATGGTTCACTCGAAGAGTGCTTAGAAAAAATAGCCTTTTACTTGTCAATGGAAACACACATGGAATCAATGAAATATGTGTCCGATGACCCCGGCTTTAGTATTGAAGCCCATTTTGAGAATATGGAAAAACTACGCACCCAGAAGTTGGAAGCGGTTAAGAGAGAGTGTTTGACAAACGGTAAATACGAAGGCAGAGGCTGGGAGATACGTTCGCAACGAACGCGGGAGCAATGTGATTGGCTTAAGAGAAATGGGTATCCCATCGTCAATTAACCGTTAGCTAGCTTACGGGAAAGCTAACCAAGGGGTTTGAGCGAAGCTAGTTGCGCCTCTTTTGAGAGAAAATAATTGAGCAAATTTGGAACCTAGATATAGCAGGGATTTGGGCGTAAAATCTGAATACGAAGCCTGAAACATTGATTTTTACGTAAACCCTTTAAATTCAAGGGTTGTAGAATATTCTCTGTTGAAAGTGATAAAAGAGGGCTAAACAGATAGCAAAGTCTATTAATATTGCTTCACCGCCAGAGCGTCGCACAGACGTTCCAACAAAGCTATTTTTTCCTGTAGCCAGCATTGCTCTTGCTCGGAGTAAAGCTCCTTCTCTAGGTGGTGAGCTAAATCCGCAAAGTGAAGAGTGGGAAGCGCTAGATTTCCGGGCATGTGATGGCAACGACCCAGAAGGTAATGTTGTGCAGTTCCGCGAATGCATACCAATTGCGAAAAAATAGGCAAATTGGGAGTTGCAAACTATTGAAATTCATGAAGTCTGTGATAAATACTGACTACTTCTACTAAAATATAATCTGTAGAAATCTAAAACAAAATATATTCCTCAGTTAAAACTTGTTTGGGTTCACATCTATTTATTATGCATAATCCACCTCTTTATCAAGCTTTTGGGTACTTTCTAATGTCTTTTATGAAGGATGTAAAAGGTAATTTTTTTGCTATGTATGAAAAGCAATTAATTAAGATTCAACTGCCTTTCAAAGTTTTACAAAAATTGGAAACACATTAGGAACTCTCAGCTTCAATTGTATCTGGCAGTTATTTTTTTGGCAATTCTGGCTTTAACCAAAATATCGCCAATCTGTGAAACTCTAATATTAGAAACTTGTAAAATTAATGTATCTTCTGGTTTGTGGTCTACCAAAGATTCATACTCCGCTATCTCATCCAATAAATTCCTGATATGAGCAAAATATGAACCAATTATTAATTTACAGCCTTCAGGGTCTTTGTTTTTCTTTTCTTCATTTTGATGCAAACTGATAATTGCTTGTTGAAATTTTTCTACCCAAGATTTAGTTACTTGGTATTAATGTTCGTTTTTAATCATGGTTCCCACTCCCGTAGATTAACTCCTCATTAACAGTATAGTGAAAATATCTCGGTACGGGAGAGTCGTCAACAAACATAGAAAGACCACTACATTTGCTAACGCATAGCGTCTTAAGTTAATAATTTAGGACGCTTAAACTTGGAAATATTTGACGCAAGAAAACTAGAGCAACTGGAAGCAAGTAAAGAAAAAAGTGATAATTCTAACTTATATATACGCCAGTATTATCGAGAAAATAATATTGCTTCATGTGGAGTCTTTGCAGAGCTTAATCTCACTTTGCAACAAATCTCGATGGGGCTTCCCCTGGACTCTTTATTCATAGAATACCCCCAAGTAAAAAAGGCAGCAACATTTGCAAAACCATATATAGATATTCCTGGCAGTAAATATTGGGACGAATATTTACACTTAGACTACCAAAATTCAAGGTTACGAGCAAAGTACGATTTAATCGTATATGACGATAAAAAAGTCACTGGAATTGATTGGAAGACTCAAATAAAAATCAATCCCCAAGAGCTAGAGCAGTCCATGAAAACTCAACTAAAATTATTTATCTTACGCGAAACAACCGACTTACCTCCCGAACAAATCAGTTTATTTTATTTAAATTTAGAAACTGAAAAAGTTTGTCAGTTTGCATATTCATCAGAAAAGCACTCCAAATTTCAAAATATAATTCGCCCTATTTTGGCAGAATATGCAGAAAATCATAATGATAAAGCTCAAGAACCAGATTTACAAACTATCCATCAAAAATGGATGAATAAAGAAATTACTACTGAGGAGTATCTAGACACCGTTCCAGAAGTTGAAATATGAATTATCTTACCAACATCAAACAAATCGAACTCACATCTGGTGGGTGGAGACTCAACATTATATCACCCAGATTAGCAACAATTACCGACCCTCATGGTAATAGGAAAACCACGTATTTTGGATTTTATACCCAAGAGAAAGCTGAAATATTTAAAGATTGGTTAATCAAAAATAGTGAGTGTAGTAAAGCAATTGTACGCTCCACAAATCAACGATTAACTACCTCATGGGAAGTTAAAGCCTGGGGAGTATCTACCGACTTAATTAATAAGTGTGCGACCAAAGAATTAAAACAATCAAACAATGCAGTTATCTCTGTTTAATCTAATAGTTGCTGATAACAATCCACAGCTAAATATCTTTAATACCGCAAGCTCGGATAAAGCGCGGAAGTTACGAGAACTAGCTCAGTCAATGCAGGATACTATCGACCAAAAGAAAAATCCTGCTATTGGAAATCAGCGAGTAACAAGACGTCGTAAACTTATAGCCCAAGGAATGATTGAAGATGGTATTGAGTTAGAGGTAATCAAGTCTTGGTTACTTGCAATTGCCGAGATGTGGGAAGCAGGAAATATTCCAGAAGTGCTACGAGGTATTAAAAGGAAATCGCAAGTAGAAGCATTATTTCGACTTTCTCAGAGGAAACCAACCCTCGAAGAAATCCAGGAAATTATTACGGGAAATTATTACGAGGAGTGGATAAAATCACTCAACCGTGCTGGTATTCATACTCCAAAAGAGATATTATCGGCAATTGCAGAAATTAAAAAAGTAGTAAAACCTGAAAAGATTGATACTACCAAACAACGACTTAACGACCTTGAATTAGAAATTATTGGGATGAAATCAGGGGACTTCTTCCCTACACCAGAACCAGTTTGCAACAGACTAATTCAACTAGCAGCTATTGAACCAAACTGGAGAATACTTGAACCATCTGCAGGAAATGGAAATATTGCAGAATACATTACAAAATATTATCCAGAAATTCAGTTAGATTTAGTTGAAATTAATCCTACATTGCGAGAAATTCTAGAACTCAAGGGATTTAATCTGGTAGGTAGAGACTTCTTAGAATTTAACCCTAATGATAAATATCATGCTTCTATCATGAACCCAGCCTTTTGCCAACTTGTAGAGCATATCTATCATGCTTGGGAGCTTCTGTTATCAGGTGGAATATTAGTTTCAATTGTATCGGAATCAGTTTTCTTTAACCGTAAATACCAAAAATTTAAAGACTGGCTTGATGACAACGGAGCTTACGTAGAAAAAGTTGATAAAAATGCTTTTCTAAGTTCAAATAATCCTACGGCTGTAGCTACCAGAATTGTAAAACTAATTAAACCCTAAAAGTATGTCACCTGAAATTATCAACTCTTATCGGTTTATCCCTAATAAAAACAGTACAATCTCTTTATGGGAGCACCAAATGAACAAAATATTGCTATCATTAGTTCCTCTGGTAACACAATTTCTCTAACTTTTACCCCAGGAACAACTGATGTAATAAAAGAGATAATTATCAAACTTAGCGAAGCCTATAAAACACTGGTCAATACCAAAATAGAAGAAATTCAATATGATTTTAGAGAACTAAATACGCTGGATTAAATATAAATTAATATTAATAAATTCGTCATATTACTGGCGACTTTATTATTATACCACGACTTTTTGCTACGCATTTATTCATTAGCAACTCGTGGTAAAATTATGCCTAGAAATCAAACAAGAACTGACATCTCAGAAGATTCAAGCACCACTATAGATACTACTGCTACTACTATAGAGCCACAGAAAAGCTTGGAACTACAGCAAAAAAAGGCGAATCTAAGTAAATTTGCTAGTCCTGAATATAATGCACCGATTAGCAATATTTGTATTTGCCAAATAATTAACCACATGGATAAGGAGAAAGTTGGCTTATTTATCAAAGAGAAGCACTTACCAATTATTGATTGGAAAGGAGCAGACCCAACCCACGTTCACACTTTCTCCACCGGAACTCCAGAAACTGGTATCCTTTTGCAATCACCTCGGATGCACATCCTGGATATATCACCCCGATATATTGAACAAAGAGAAGACGGTGCAATTATCGGTATCTATGAGTTTGGGGATGGCTATGATATGTACCAAAATATGGGTAAAGATAAAGTTGTATTACGAAGCTTTTATTTAATTAAGCTAGTAGATGAAAACAACTGTGAATTGCATAGCCGTCCCCTAGTAATATCAATAAAAGGAGTAGCCGCAGCACAATTTGGGGAAGCATACAAGCAATTTAAACAAGAATTAGAAGTGGCATTTGCACGATTCCAAAACGTATCTGTAGCGGAGAAAACACAAGCATTTCATAGACTTGCTGTATTTCAACCAACATTTGTACCATCACATGAACCTAAGGAAGCAGTAAACCAACGCGATAAATCTTGGGTAGCGGTAGTCAGTTCATACAAATCACCGAATCCTGATGGCAGTGATTTTATGGAATTCTTCTGTGACGAGAAGGAAGAGGAATTTGAAACCTTAATGCAGGCTAACCCTGAATTTAGCCATCGCATTGGTAAAACTTCTGATGTTATTGCGGAACACATGCGTTTAGTAGGAATGAACGAGGCTATTACCGCACTACCTCCAGGTAATTATCCTTCTCTACCATCTCATATGGAAAACGCACACTACTAGATTTCTATTAACAATTAGGTAAATAAAAGCATGGGTACTAGCAATAGTAACCCTGCTTTCTTCTAATCAATACGAAAACATTTTATCAATCATGAACAACGATAATCAAATACCATCGAATGAGAGTAAAACGAATACATTCTTGGGAGAAGATATCATAACTAGCGAAACTGAGTTAAGAAGGCAGAAGGCAGGAGGCAGAGGGCAGAAGGAATCCCCATAAATAAATATATTCGATTTAATAATGACGCCTTTTTCCCTTGCGCTTCGCGTCGCGAGAAAAAATCTTTTTTTTGTTTTGCATAAATAAATTTAGGGGCTTCAGACCCTTTTGGCAGAGGAATACAGAGTTTTTTTCCCCTTCTGCCCTCTGCCCTCTGCCCTCTGCCTTCCTCGGTGACATCAGAAGCTTTGTTAAAAAGGCTTGCTGAACTTAGATGGAATATTTACAGGTTAGCTAAGGAACATGCGAAAAATATAGGTAGTAGCTCACCAGCATCTAGATATCACACTTCATTAAGCAAAGCCTTAGCAAATATTGATAAATCTTCTTTCGGTACTATTAAAAGTATTGTACAGGCGCTCAGAGGAGAAATATTTATTGTTTGGTCAGATGTCCCATCAGAAGAAAAGGGCAAGCTCAAAGACGAAAAATGTTCACCGGAAGAAAGATTAGAAAACCTAGAATTAATGTTAGCCCAAGTTTTAATGAAACTTAATCAACCTGGGGAGCAATCAAGTACAGACTACGACAAAAGCTAACGCATCATGTTCTGGAAATTAACAACAATCCAATTATTAAAATAATAAATGAAATTAATTATCGAGCAATCAAAACTAGCAGATATAATCCGAGCAGCTTATCTTGCAGTCAGCCAAAAACCAACTCATCCTATTTTAGGAAATATCTTAATTACAGCCAAAACTGATGGCACAGTAGAAGCAATTGCAACTAATTGTAATCTTACAATCCAAATTACCACTTGTGCTGCTGTTGAAATTCCTGGTAGTATTGCACTACCCGCCAAATTGCTGAATGACACTGTAGCCAATATCAGTGGTGAAATTGAAATTGAAACGAAAAATCATAATTGTACTATTATTCATCGCAGTGGAAAATGTAGATTAGTTGGAGCAAACCCTGAAGATTTTCCAGCTTTCCCAGAAACAAAAAATCCAATAGAAATACGCATTCCTGCAAAGAAATTACAAATTGCGCTTGAAGGTTGTCTCTATTGCGCGAGTAACGACGAAACAAAATTAGTGCTGACCGGTGTTAATTTTGATATTCACCGTAATAAATGGCAGTTAGCGAGTACAAATGGTCATAAACTTGGATTGGTAACGGGGACACTCGATAACGAATATCCTGAAGCAATCAATTTTACTGTTCCAAGTAAATCCCTAACAGAATTAAACAAAATAATTGCAACCTGTGAAGACAATACAATTTGCAATATTCTAATAAGTCAAAGTCATGTCGAATTTAGCTTTCCCAACGTTAAAGTTATTTCTCGATTGCTGGAGGGTGATTATCCCAAGATAAACCAGCTAATTCCTCGTTCATTTGAGTACGAATTTACACTGGAAGCAAAGGCGTTTGAAAGTGCTCTTAAGCGGGTTAGTCATCTTGCAGAGCGCAAACAAAAAATAGTTAAACTCCTCTGGAACATCAAAGAATCCCAAGCAACATTGCATACTGAAGCTACGGATATTGGGGAAGCTTTTGATTCCATTAAAATGAAATCATTACCAGGTAGTGGCAAAAATGACATCGCTCTCGGTCTAAATATTGATTATGCCCTGGAAGGATTAAAACATATCAGCACCTCAGAAATATTGGTTCGGTGCAATAAACCTAGCCATCCTGTCATTATCTGTCCAGTAGGGGGATTACTCAATCAGTTGTATTTAGTAATGCCAATTCAAATTAAGGGAGAGTCCAGTAAAGGCGACAGTGAGGCAGAACAAACCAGCCATACTACTGAAGTTAGCACTGCAACAAGTACTACAGAATTAGAAGTATCTGCTGAAACTCTAGAAATACCACCACAAAAAGCTAAAGCTAAAACGCAACGAGCCAAGAAAGAAAAAGCGCCTGTCTAAAAAAACCCCTCTTACATAAATAGTAAGGGGGAATTCATAAACATTATCCAATTACAAAATATATGTACCAACCACTACATCTCAAGTACCGTCCCCAAATTCTTAGCGAAGTCATTGGACAGCAGCACATAGTCGATACTTTAACAAATGCTCAAGCCCTCCATAAAATTGCACCCGCGTACTTATTCGCTGGTCCCAAAGGCACGGGTAAAACCAGCACAGCACGCATCTTAGCCAAGTCCCTCAATTGCCAATCAACCCAGGAACCGACAACCCAACCCTGTGGGGAATGTAACTCATGCAAGGGAATTACGGCTTCTTCTTCGCTAGATGTCACCGAACTCGATGCAGCAAGTAACAGTGGGGTAGAAACAATCCGCGAACTTATTTCTACCACCCAATTTGCACCTGTTGAGGGTAAATTCAAAATTTTCATTATTGACGAATGTCACGCTTTGAGCAACCAATCGTGGCAAGCATTACTCAAAACAATTGAAAACCCTCCCCGTCATGTGGTGTTTGTCTTTTGCACGACGGAGGTAAATAAAGTTCCAGAAACAATTGTCTCTCGATGCCAAAAGTTTGATTTCAGGAGAGTTAAGCTGGACGAAGTGATAAATTATCTAGCAATTGTTGCTAAATCAGAAAATATAAATATATCACTAGTAGCAATCAAAGCCATTGCTAAAGCAAGTAAAGGACACTTACGTGATAGTCTAAAACTTCTCGACCAAGCAAGCTTACTAAACACGGAAGAAATCGACCCCATTGACCCAAACTGGATTTGGGAATTATCAGGTACAATTCCCGAATATGAGTTACTTACAATAATAGAAAATATTATTCGAGGAGAAATAAAAGGTAATTTAGGTATTTTGCAGGATTGGGTTGAGCTTGGGAAACAACCAATTACTATTCACGCAATTCTTGTCAGTTTCCTCAAAGATTTACTAGTGTGTAAAACTTATCCAGATGGTAAGCATTTAACTCAGCTTGAAGAAGATACTTGGTCTGAACTAATTACTATATCCCAGTCTTGGAGCATTAGCCAAATTCAATCAGCTATCACTTTACTGATGAGCCGTCAGAACATGATGCGAGATGAAGCTGCACATCTTTGGTTGTCAGCAACACTGATTGAATTAGTTCCACCAGCACCAGTTGAAAATACTCAGCCTTGGCAGAATTGGAAAAACCAGTCTTGTGCCCAAATATGGGCAGCGGAGCAGTTACCACATCTTACTCAAAATGAAATTTCTGACCTCTGGGAAAAAGTTGCACCAATCAATGGTAAGAAAGCTCCCGCGTGGGTAAAAGCTATCAATAGCTTAAAAGCGGAGGTGAAAAAAGCTTAATTAAAGTTACCTCTCTATCCGATAAATTGTAGAAAATTCTTGATGTTCGTGGATAATTTGTGATATGACAAACCACTAATGAAAGCTAACGCAACGCGACAAACGATAATCCATGTTTACATTACTTATTTACTGCCACTTTGCTGCCCCCAGCTAGTGGCATTTTCTTCTTTATACCTACAACGGAAGCTGCACTTTCGACAACTTTCATTATCTAAATATTATTTCTTTTCATCGGAGATAAATTAATCATTATTATATTCATAAGCCACACTATAGATATTTATCAATTTAGCTCATCTATATTACATCTTTGACTTAAAAAAAAATTAGTCAATAAATAATAACTATTGTTATGGTTATTTTAGCAAAAATTATTTATTGAATTTGTGTACTTGTTTATATATTGTGCTTTATATCCCAATCACTACATCATGCTGGTGCATTTAAACTTGAAGTTTGTATCCAGAAAAAATGATAATTTATCAAAATAATAATTCCAGAGAAAAAGTAGAAATTACTAGCGTTAGTCTGCTGTCCGCTTTGTTATTTGATAGTTTGTGCGAAGATATTAAACTAATAATTAATCAAGTAAACTATACAGCAAAGTTAATAGAAGGAGCATCAAGAGAAAAAGCTTCAGAATATCCTAGAATTCAATATTATTGTCAAGAACCAAAAAGTGAAAATATTCCATTACTTCCCAACGAATTTGAAAGCGATGTTATCTATCGCGAACTGACAATAACAACCATCGAAGACCTTGAATATTTTATAGATAAGTATCAAGGTGACATTTATATTCTGGAAATAGAAAACTTATCATTTGGGATACATCGCAGTAATATATAGTTAATATTACATGAAGTTAGGATATCTGATAGCAAAGTGTAATATTTTCTTTCTTATTTGTTATCACTACATTTCACTAACGCATTCACACCAAAAGTTAAATTTAGAGGTGAAAATGCTGATAGTATTACTGTATGGAAATGACAATCACTCGCTTAACATTAAAGTGAAGCAGTTGATTGAAGAAAACATTCATCCAGACTGGAAGAATTTTAATTATGCTAATGAGTGTGAACCATCATCATTGTTCACCGAACTTATGACCATTCCCTTTGGAGAAGGTGGTAAAATTGTTCACGCTTCTGTTCAATTAATTGAAACTTTAGGTGAATCGAAACAAGAGCTAGAAGAGAAAATTGAGTCAATACCTGAAAATGTTATCCTGCTGATAACAGGAGACAAAAAGCCTGATTGCAGGAAAACAGCAGTAAAAGTTATACTTGATTATGCCGAAATCGAAGAATTTAACCTTGTTCCCAGTTGGGATAAAACAGGAATAAGAAATTTAATAAGTAGGCTGACAACGAAACATAAATTATCAGTCACACCATTTGCTCTCAATTATTTAGAAGAAGCACTTGGTAATGATACTGCACGTGCTGATAGCGAATTAGCTAAGCTTGCTATTTACGCTAATGGTAAAAAGCTTGAACTTGATGAAGTGCAAAAATTAGTTAGTAACAATAACACTGACTATTTAGGGCTAAAGACTATGATGTTGAGAGGTCATCCTCATGTTGCTATAGAACAACTCAACAAACTACTAGATAGTCACGAACCACCACTCAAAATAGTTGCTACTCTCACATCAATTTTTCGCGATTGGCTAATCACTAAAGCTGGAGTAGAAGCAAAGCTCACTGATATCCAAATTGCGGAAATCGCTGTCATCACAAACTATAAGAAAGTGTATTATCTTAGAAATGAAATTCAGCACGCAAAAATAGAAAAACTCAAACGCATCTTGTTAATACTCATACAAACTGAGACTGAACTTAAAAGCGGAATCGATAATTTAACTAGCAGAATTGTAGAAATATGTACACTATAAATAAATATTTTACGGGCATCATAGGACAACATAGCCCCGTGATGCTCCTTAGTCTTGCGCTGGAACAAAACAAAATTGCACCAGCATACTTATTTACTAGTCTTGTTGCAGGTGTGGGGAAAACTAAAACAGCCAATTACTTTGCACAAGCTATCACAGCGGGAAACAATCTAGATATCCTGCACATTAAACCAGACAATTCAGAACTTACATCCACTATTCGAGTAGAACAGATAAGCCAAATTATTGATTTTCTCTCAACTCGTGGTTCTGGTAGCAATAAAGTAATAATAATTGAGGATGCTGATAAACTTAATGCAACAGCCGCTAACAAACTACTCAAGACTTTAGAAGAACCTAGGACAGGAACATTCATCCTCACAACATCCCAACCTCAAAAGTTATTACCCACCATCACAAGTAGATGTCAAATTGTAACCTTTACAAGGTTAAAGGACGAGGAAGTTATTTCGGTACTCAAAGAACAGCAAATCGACTTACCACCTGAACTACTCCCCATTAGTTTGGGTAGTCCTGGTCAAGCAATTCAGAATTTTAGTATGTTCTCTAATATACCATCTGAGGTTATTAAACAACTAGAAACACCTCCTGGCAATTTACTGACCGCACTGCAACTGAGCAACCAAATCTCAAGTTGGGGTAGTGAAGTGCAATTGTGGCTACTCAATTACTTAGAGAAGTTGTGGTGGAACGGGTCACCAGATACAAGTATTCTCGCAAAGTTCAGCCAAGCAAGAAAACAATTCTCCTCCTATGTCAACCAAAAAAGTGTCTGGGACTCTTTGTTTATAACCTAGCCGGCTTTTGACAACCTTGTCGAAAGCAGAGAAATCAACAAAATGCTACCAGTTTAAAATTTACTGGTGGCGTATTTCATCATACTTACTACTATCAAGTACGCACATGAATTACGAACAGGCTAAAGAGTATTTAGAGATGTTAGGCATTAAGGTTATCGAATCTCAAACAACTCCCACACGTGCAGGTAAAAAGCCTCGCCCAGTATGGAATATTACAGGAAATATTGCTGGGTACGAACAAGTTTTATATGACCTAGAACTCAGGAAATATCACGGCAAGTTTAATGCTTGGGACGAAGACACCGTAATCAAAATAGCAGAAAGTCTTGAAAACGAAACAAGGTTGACTTTCGCAGAGCAACAGCAAGCCAAAGCGTCCAGAGCAAGCTACAGAGCGGGTAGGCTACAAGAAAGAGCGCTGAAACATCTTTCAAAGTCAAAAACACACTACGGAGTATATCGAAAAATTGCGGATGGAATCCCTTTCGGTCAACCAATCTTAATTGGTCATCATTCAGAAAAAAGACACCGACGTGATGCCGAACGTATACATTGCAACATGCGAAAACACGTAGATGAACAGAATTACGCTGAACACCTTCAGGAACGTGCAGCAATAGCACAAGCAAAAAGCGAGAAAAGGTACTATACACTTGAATATCTGGGAAACCGCATTCAAGAATGCCAAGCTAAATTAAACTCTGTTCAACGTCGATTAAATGGCAAAGAATTGGGGATTCCTGAATCAACTACTAATAATCCCAAAGTTCGCGAAATGTGGGAGCAAGAAAAAACTCAAATCCAGGAACAGCTTAATTATTGGCAATCAATTGTAGAAGAGAAAGGAGGGGTAAAATATAACAAAGATAATATAAAAGTGGGGGATTGGATAAAATCTACTGGTTGGTGGTATCAAGTTTATCGTGTTAACAAAAAATCAGTTAGTTGCCGATATTTCCAACCAAATCAAGGTTGGTCAAATACGGTAGAATATTTCGACATTAGGGGATACTGTTGCAAAGAAAATGCTATTAAATATGCTGAAAGCCAAGGTTTTAAAAATATACAGGAGCAAAATAAAACTAATTTAGACTTAGACGAAGCAAGCAAATAATATTCAAAGGTAATAATATGAAATCTTGCTTAAACTGCAAATATTTAGGTCGATGGGATGAATCAGACAATTCACAATGGTATTGCAAACACCCCAACAATAAAGAATTTACAAGCAAAGAAATAATACCAGACCCCAATTGTCCTACCTGTAGAGGAGTAGGATATCTTGATGCCGACACGGGAGTTCCAACACCAATGATTATAGGAAGTTGGACTGTCGTAGATTGTAGTTGTTGGGACGAAAGCGATGATGAAACTTTAGCTGATTTCTATGCTCGCAATTGCCCTGGTTACGAATTCTTTAACTGGCAAGAAACAGCAAGTGTAGTAAACGAAACAATATAATCGAGAATGAAATAAATAAATAAAGAAGCTGGATAATTTTTTGCAAAGTATACTCTCAAAAGCTTTAATAATATTATCCAACTCTCTTTCTTTATTGTACTAAAGTCTAAATGTGAAAATCGGTTTAAATTCGTTTGATTTCCCAGTAATTAAGCCAACTGGATAAATGACCATAAGCATTTATTACTAATACTTTTTCATATCCTAAACAACTAATAGTTAGTTCGCCTGCATATTTCTTACAAAGAATAGGGTCAGTTCCGACATAAATAACTCGTTCACCTGTAACAAATTCTTTATTGATAAGGGTAGAATCATCGGGCGTAATTTTATGATTTGACTGCTGATTTTGATTTGATATTGGTGGTGGTACTTTATTTTTCAAAATAGGTGTTTGCTTTTCTTCTGCTGCAAATAAGCTAAGCTGAGCAGATTCGCGTATTGTTGAATTATTACTCAAACCTTGAGTTATAGTTGTTGCTTGTTTGTAATTATTTTCTTGAACATTAGATGCATTTTTATCTAAGCTGGGACTATTAGCGTTTTGAATTGTTTCTGTAGATTTTAAATTTTGCTTTGACGAAGCTTCCCGCCAATTTCTATAAGTTTGCCTTTCGTCGCTACTTAAAGCATTCCATATTTTTTGTTTGATAGTACCATCAAATCTGTCTACAAACGTTTTTAACCAATTACAATTTCCTCGTTTAATAGCAGATTTAGCTATTGAAATGTATTGAGCAATTTTTTCTTCATCCGGAAGTTTCTTTTCTATTTTATTTTCCGTTTTTATGTGAACCTCATTTACATTTTTATTAATTGATGTAGTAGTCTTTGAATTGATATTTGAGGAAGTTTCTTCCCAAGCTCGATAAGCTTGCTTTTCTTCACTACTTAAATCATTCCATATTCTTTGTTTTACTGTAGAACCGACAGTATCTACAAGCACCTTTACCGATTTAAATTTTTTATGTTTTATAAAATATTTTACTATGGAAATAAATCGATTACTAGTTTGAGTGTCGGTTCAAAAACATGTCCACATACAGGGCATATTTTCTCATAGGCGGCGATTTCTGAACCACATTGGTAACATGTTTTTGTAGGAATTGGTTGAGGTGGTTTATTATCAGGACATAAAGTTAATAGGAATGAATTAGTTGGTAAACCCAATCGTTTAAAGTTGCCACAAAAATCAAGAAACCAACAATCATCTTTTCCTGGAGATATTCTTAATCCTCGTCCATTCATTTGTACCCAAAGTGCTTTTGATTTGACAGGACGACACACTAATACAGCTGTCACATCTGGTGAATCAAAACCTTCACAAAGATTGGTTCTCGTTCTTCTTCTCTTGTTGTACCAACAATGCATTCACTAGGTATCCCAGCTAAATTAAATTTTTTGTTTAAGTCTTCCGCTTGTTCCACTGATGCACAAAATGCAATTATTTTGCGATTTAAATCTGGGTCGCGTTCCAAATATTTCTGAACAATTTCCGAATTTAAAGAAGGAGTACAAACATCCCGCATACTTTCCTCTGTAAACTCACCATCCACCACCCGCAGTTTTGATTCATCTATTAGACCTGTATAGCCAAATTGTCTTGCTCGACATAAATGCCCCATCTCAATTAATTGCTTGGGGTAAGGTGCGCGAGCAATCGCTTGAAAATATTGACAATAACCTTGATTTTGTTTGCTTCGCCAAGGTGATGCTGATAACCCGATGTACCGAGTTTTACTCAGCGTCCAAACACCACCAGAATACTTATTTAAAACTCGCTGCCAAATTTTGTAGTAAGAACCTGTGTGTGCTTCATCAAGAATTACCAGGTCTATATTTTCTGGCAGTTCCCGATTTTGAATTGTTTGCAGCATCGCTATTTGGACGGGATTATCGTAATCTGGTTTTTCGTAATCAGCCCAAATGACGCTTGCTTCTATTCCAAAATTTTTGCGTAGTGTCGCCAAAGTCTGACGCACAAGTTTACCGCGATGCACCAAAAACATAACCCGCTTCCCTTGGGAAACGTAATCGGCAATGAGTTTGGAAGCGATTACAGTTTTCCCCGCACCCGTAGGAGCGTACAGTAAAACTGATACCAAATTTAAGTCGAAAAAACTGTAGATTTGCGGATTGCCAGAGATTGATATTCTCTCAACAACAAGTTTGGATTCTGGGTTATGGTTGGCGCTACTGAGGTAATCAAAGCAATTGTGATGTATTAATATTTGCCAATACTTCATCTTTTAACAAATATTTTATAAATTGCCAAGTGTTTTTAACTTATCAAAATGAAGCTCCTCTTGCACAACACTCTTATATAAAGGTTGAATAAGTATTGAGTACAAAAGTACGCAAATTTTCCACATCTGGTACTCACCTGTCGGTTTGCTTCTTATCAAGTTCAAACTCTCTTTTTTGCTTATCATCAAGTGCTTGAAGTTCTTCTCGATAATAAAAGCTCTTCAGTTTAGCGCACTGTTCCGTGTAAACCTTGCGAGCAGAACTGCTAGCGGCTAAATCTTGACGCAGCAATAACTCAAAAGACTTATCCCGCTGTTTAAAATCCTTGGTTGCGGCTATCAGTTCATTGCTAACAGCAGAATTTTCATAATCAGATAATAGTTCATCGTTCTGGTAAACTTTTAATTTGTTTCCGGCAGCTTGTGTGTAAACCCGCTGCGTCTGATATCCTCTCCACAAGCCAGGTTTTTCACGTTTTAAAAATTCCATTTCTACTTCCCCTGGTTTTGTTGGTATAGTTGGACGAATGTAAACAAAACACGCTTTATCAACTGCCACATTCAGACCAACTTTAATACCATTTCCATCATAATTAAATGCATCAATTAAATCATTCTCTAAATCAGTTTCCCCTAGTTTGGATGAAGTTTTTAATCCTTCTGGTAAAGCTTCTTTGCTGATAGAAGGTTCAGGTTGAGAAACTGGAGAAGCTGACGCTTGATTAATTGGCTTCGATACTTTTTGAGACGTGCAACCAATCAACATAAAAGCTAAAACAATAAAATAAAATTTCATAACCATAATTAAAATTAATATTATTAGTTCGCTTGTGTACTTATCTCTGCTAATCGACCATTTTTGTAAAATTGCTGTAAGTCAGGAAAATTAGCAAACAACCAACTACTTCCTTTCTCATATTCAGGTACATTATTCGCAGCCATATATAATCCACTGCGATATGCTGCTAATAACATCAAACCTTGCAAACTAGAGGCAGAGCGAGAAAAAACTGGTATATCCATTATTTTCTCAACTTTGTAATTGTATTCACCTGATAAAATAAAATAAATTAAAATATGTACCAATCTAGGATAATTGTCTGACCTATCCTTATATTTTTGAATATAAGGTTTAATTACCCAATATTCATCATCTGGGACAAAATCAGAATCTACATTAATATCACTCTCTTCATAAATAAAACTAAAATTAAATCCCAGAAACTGCTCAAAATATCCCAGAGAAACAGCCCAGCGCTCAACTTCTTGTGTCTCAGCCGAATATGCTCCCTCTGCTTGCTCTGGTCCGTATTTATCTTGTAATTTCTTTAATACTTCTTGATTGATATCAAATCGCCAATTTGCCTCATTAAAATAATCTAGGAATACTTCTCTTAAATACCCTAATGTCAATTCCTCAACTTTAGGACGTGGCTCCCCACGCAAAACATAATCTTTTTCTATATTTTCAAGAATATATTGGTCTAAATCAATTTCTAATTCAGCTTTCCTATCAACTGGTAATAATGATTTAGCTTCTTCTATAGTCATCTGAAAATCCTGGTAATCTCCCCATCTTGCATCATTGGGAGCTACATCTTCCACACAATTCAGTGCAAGAGAACGCGCAAAAGTAGGAACCTGTGGGTAAATATATGACCCTTTTAATTCCTCTTCCACTGCTTTCATAAGCATATGCACTAACCCAGACCAGCAAGCATCATGTAAACAGGTAGGAAACTCTTTAGCTAAGCTAGCCAGTTTACTCAGCAACACATCTAACCAAGCACCAATCCTAACACTGTTGGAAACTTGCTTAAAAATTGGAAGCTCAGGAAAACTATGTTCAAGCCAAGCGTCGTTCTCGACTTCCACTTTAGAAGAAAAATTTGGGTTAGGTGTAGCTTGCAAATCCTCACTAACTTGAGTCCACATCAACGCGAACAGTATCAACTTACAAATAACCAAACGCTTCTTTTTTTCAAAAAAAACAAATTCATCCATAAATTTTCCAATGAAGAAAAAACCAAGGTAGCACAAAACTATAACTTCCTCATTAGTAATATCCGCAGGAATAAAAATCACTTCAGACAAAAGAGGTTAAATCATTCGTAAGTAGAAATAATTCTTTTTTGCTAACGCATTTTTGAAGTGATGTCATAAAAAGTGGAAATATGAATTATATAAATACCGTCACTCTCATCGGCAGAGCAGGAAACGACCCAGAGATTAGATATTTTGAGTCTGGAAAAGTTAAAGTATCCCTCTCGCTAGCAGTAAGACCACCATACAGAAGTGAGCAACCCCTGTGGTTCGACATTGAAGCATGGGGGAAAACAGCAGAAATTATAAAAGATTATGTTCAAAAAGGTGGAATGATAGCCGTTCAAGGTGAGTTCGTCTTTGACAGATGGACTGACCAGCAAGGAAATAGTCGCTCAAAGGGAATTATCAAAGCAGAAAATATTGAGCTTTTATCACAAAAGCCTCAACAACCTCAACACCAGTATTCTACAACTCCAACAAGTATAGCTAACGCTAATTTCTAAACAAATCAGCCATTTGTAAATTATTACAGATGGCACACACTCATTAAAATCAAACGGAGAAAAAACATGATTTCAACAACTCAAACACTACAAATAAAATCTTTGGAAACTTGCTTTGATGCAGAAGGGCTACAAATATCGTTCGGATTGGCGGAAATTTACTCTTATGGAAACGGTGAACCAAATATAGACGAAATCCCCTTCCGCGCAAAAGGACAACCCGCACTTGCTATTAACAAAGCTGGTATTGGAGCAAAAGGCTGCGCTCAAGGATATATAGATGTCGCAGTGCAGCCAAGAGAAGAATATAAAGAAAAAATATATTCTTTAGTTATCCGCAATTTTAAAGCAGAAGAAGGCTCTGTACAGCAAGCAATTCCAGTCCCCACTCCCGATTTTGCAAAAGAGCTTTTAAATTCAAACCTTCCTGATGAAGATGAGGAAAGCGAAATACCGTTCTAATTTAGAGGTAGCAGGAGTTTGAGCACTAAAATATTTGTGAGACAAGAAATAGGAACTTTATATTAGAAGTTTCCTGTCCTTGTTCTTTTTTTTTGTAAAAAACTATCCTAAATACCATCAGCAGCAACACTATAGTTGTCGTATTTTAAAATACGACAAATAAAATACTGGTACTAGTCCGTAGTACAAATTTAAATTTTTCAACTTAATGTGGTTTATGTGCTTCCAATTCGGTTATATTTGAAATCATCTAAAATTGGGTGCTAGTATTTTATGGCGCAAGTAGTTATTGCAATCCTGGCGAACGCAGGTGGAGTTGGCAAAAGCACTTTAGCCACGCATCTTGCTTATGAAATTAGCCAGCGTAAATCAAAGGTAGCTTTGTTGGATTTAGACCCTCAGCGGTCTCTAGATGTATTTTGCGGTTTGGAATCAGTCGAAGCACCAAAAACTATAGTGAATGTTTTATCCAAAGACTTTAAAGGTAGTTGGAATTTAGTTTCCGCATGGGATGAAGCAAATGTTGAAGTTTGTCAAGGACACCCACTACTTGCGGATGTCGCTAATGAGTTAGTGACTCGCAAACGAGGGGAATATACTTTGAGTGACAGGCTGAACAAATATCCTCTACCTCATGATTTAATTATCCTGGACTGTCCGGCAACTTTGGGGATGCTAAACGTTAATGCTTTAGCAGCTTCTACTCACGTTTTAGTTCCAATACAGTTGGAGATGAAAGCTATCTCTGGTTCTGCGGAATTAGTTGAGTGGTGTATTACGACTTCCGAAGAATTACAACTTGACCCTAAGCCCCCTATATTAGGTTTTGTTCCCAGCATGTATGATGATGCTGTGGCAATGCATCGTCAGTATTATAATCAACTACCGGATATTGCCCAACAATTAGACATCAAGCTTTATCCTAAAATTCGCAATTCTAACGAATTTAAAAATGCTAGCGCTCACGGATTACCTTTACAAAAATACCGGGCTAGACATCCAGCTTGTATGGAATTTAAACAAATTGCCAAAGATGTAATTGCATTGATTAAAGAAAAATAAGGAGAAGTGATGGCAAAGGGTTTACCAGGGATTGGCGAAAAATTCAGAGGAGCAGTTCAAAAAACTGACCAAGAGAAAAAAATTGCTGAATTACAAGCAGAAGTAGAACATTTGCGGGATATGCAATCCCCCGAATTAGAAGCGGAAATTGCTCAGTTACGAGAACAACTGCAAAATCAATCAGGGGAAACACAAATTGATTTAGCGTTAATTGACCCTAATCCCAATCAGCCAAGGCAAACAATTACAGCAGAATCTATTCAAGCTAAAGCACGACTTTTACAAAAACACGGACAAATTACGCCAATTATTCTTGTCCCTCAAAACAACAGCCGTTACATATTGCTGGATGGGCAATTACGTACTGAGGCAGCGAAATTACTGCAATGGAAAACTATTCGGGCTGTGGTCGTGCCGATGCCCAAAGATTTAGACCAGTCCTCGTTGATGACATTTCTGGGATTTGAAGATTTAAATCCGTTAGATAAAGCAGAAGCTATTGTCAAAGAAATTCATAAATCAACTGGATTAGATGCGGATGAAATTAGCACGACTCTCGCAACTGTACTTAAGCGTATAGAGCGTGATAGTAAAAGTAAAGAATTAACTAAACTTGTGGCACTGAGTGGGTTGGAGCAACAGCAGGGGTTAGAAAGCTTAGGTGTGACGGGTGCAGAACAAGATTTATTATCAATAATGTTAGAGTTGGGATTAAATCCTGCTTCAGTAAAAGCCAATCTTTTACCAATGCTGTCTCTACCTGATGATTTAAAAGACGCAATTCGTAAGTCAGGACTTAAAGGAGCACATGCATTGGCTTTGGCAACTTTATCAGCTAAAGGATTAGACATACCTGAAGAAAAAGCACTTATCGAGCGAGCTAATGCTACCAAAAAAGTTTTAACAGAAAATCTTACCGTACCGGAAACACGCGACTTTATCAAACAAATTAAAGCAAAATACCTCAAGTCAGAAAAATCTGAATCAAAAGAAGTAAAATCCGTTATCCAAAAAATTAATGCGTTATCATCTGCGTCTTTAGCTGATGCAAGTAACGAGCAACTTAAAGAATTTAAGGCGTTACTGCAACAAAAGTTAGCTGAAATTGATGAATTTTTTAATTAAATAAGTAGCAATTGATTACAAAACTATAAAAAGAATTAGCAAGCAGGAAAATAACATTTGCTCTTAGGCATTTTATCTCCAATCTACTCGAAATCTACATAGGCGCTAGCGCGCAGATAAGCACGAGTCTATAAAGTAGGATATATCATGCTAGCCAAAATCTACATAAGCGCTATAGTTATATTTAGCTTAAATTCTTTAACCTCTACAGTCGGCGCATGTAAAGAACGCAACTGCCACACATGGTTAAACGAAGTAGGAGCAGAATATCAACAAGTGTTCCGACGTAACGTAAAGCAGTTGGGTTTGTAAATTAAGCCCCTTCATGGGCATCCAAAATAAAGGTTACTATCCCAGTAACTTTTATTTTTTCTTTATCTACACCCGAATCTAAAAATAGCCGCTAACGCAGAAATCTTACGACCACATTCGTAGGGAAAATTTTCATGTTTAGTAGACTAGTAACAACAATTCTCGCAAGTTTACTGTTTATTCCACAGTCGGCAATTGCAGCACGCAGGAACTTAGATGGAGGGATAGCATCAATAGATTGCACAATTTTTCAGGATGGTACTGAAGTTCTTTGGAACGTTAGCGTACGCGATGAAAGCAAGCCAATACAATACTATAATTTCACGGTTAAAGTAGCTGGTGGTGAGGTAAGCGAAAACTTTACGGATAGCGGAAGTTATACAACCATTACACGTAGGGTTTTCTTTCGTGGCTATCGCAAAAGTAGCGTGTCAGCAACATTAGAAGGATTTGCTGGTGGTGTTAGATTAGATTACGTGTATGGATACACAATTTACCCACCTCTGGCAACAGAATGCACGCCATTCTATCAACCGTAAAATAACCATCAAAATGTATATAACCCTAATAGTAAAAGCTTATAATACTATTAGGGTTAAATTTTTCTGTCACAAATACACAAGCGCTACAAATTATGTACCTAGCAGAAATTGACGATAAATCAGAACTAAAAACTAACAAATATGGGTATGTCGAATTTGAATTCAATACAAAAATAGATTTTGCTATATGGGTATTAACAAAAAGCAACATTCATATTTCACCTTTTAATTACCATAATACAAGTAACAACCAATATTTAAATAAAAGTGATTGGACTAATTTTTTTCAAAGTATTATAATAGCCCAAGACCCCCGTTGGCTATGTAAAACTGAAGACATTGAAAAGCAGGTAAAAAGCGAAATCGCTAGCTTGAGACCAATATTTCCACTTAATAAACTAACAGATAGCAATTTACATATTTTACGTCATAAAATCAAAGATAGATTATCTTGGTTAAATCAACAGTACGAGTTTGTAAAAAATAAGTATCAAGAACAACCAAATATTTTAATACCAAATGAATTAACCCAAATGTGGTCAGAATATCAATCGTCATCACATACTAACCACAATATCCAAAAAATAATGGATGACAAAAACTTGTGCCCCGTATCTGATAATCTAGACTCTATCCACAAGATTTATTTAGTTAACTATCCAACAGTGGTTGAATACAAGTATGAAATTAATACGGTAATTGGTGTACCTAATGAGGATAATTTTAATGCGGTAATAAGGTAACCCATATCATCAAGCCTGCGTTATTGAATGATAAACTACAAAAGCTTATCATTCAATAACAAGTCCCTGAAAAAGCTCAAATATTATCAGCCATCATAAGAAAACCTTTTTGATTAGAATTAGAAGTAACACTACTTGATTGGTGTTTTATTTGCTTAACAAACTCGTTATCCTTCCGCTCTTTATAATCAATCAGCTTATCGAGCTCACAAACGCAATACTGGTGGAGTGCATAAACATCAGCCATCCTGCTGCCCAACCCCATTGTGATTTTAGTTGGTACATTAATATTACCATGCCAAGATACCTTAAATCCTTCCTTCTCACAATAAGCATCAATTTCTGGTTGGATGTAATCTGCTGTACCACCGCAAAATACTAACTCCCTCACATCAGACTCAGCACAAGAGCGCAACCAACGGGCGATCGCTCTCCAATATTCGTCTCTTGCAATCACCAAAGCGCTACACATAAATTCACCGTCAGCTTTTATTTCTGCTGGTTTACGCTTGCGGGAAAGTCTTTCTAGCACAACCGGGTCACAGTCTTTACCGGATGCTACCATCGCTTCAACTACCCCAAAATCATCTGAATTTAAACCAGAAACTTTACTAACAAAGCTATTTACCAACCAAGACATCCCTAAATCACTCGTAACTCCTCGACCAGGTACACCGTCCCTCACCAAGAAGGTACTAGCATTGCGGTAACCCATCATCACAAATAAAGAAGTAGGAACAATACCGCTGCGACTATGCTTGAAATGAAAATAAATCCCACTCCCTTCACTTACAGCGTTAAAATTCACGAGCTTGATTTTAATTTTACCCGCTGGTGTGTCAAATCCTTTAAAAGTTTCTTTTAATCGCAGTTGCAACTGGTCTTTATCCTGTACTTCTCCTGGCGGCAATAGTACGTTCAAGTAAACCGAGAAATTAGAACCCAAATTTAACTTCTCTTTTACCAACCAAATCAACCCACAAATTTTGGGGACGGCTAACTCGTATTTAAGTTCTTTAAGCTGGGTTATTCCTTTAAACTGGTGACGAGCAAGCGTGCCCAAAACGTAATACTCATCCCCAATACCAACCCAAACACGCGATTCTGGCTTACCCTCATTACTAATAGACCGCAGTGAAGCAGCAGAAACATCGGCTATCTCTGAATCTAAAATTACAGTTTGGGGATAGCCATCGGGATAGATTTGAGCAATTACCTTATTTTGGCTACCACCCATATCAACAGTTACAACAATACTCTTCTTTTCTTTATTTTTCTCAGCCATAATGTTAATTAGTAATTATTAATTTTGACAAAACAGTATTTTAATTTCAGCAGAAACCCGCATCTAGTGTACTGTTCACGAGCCGCAATCCAAATAATGAAATATTTACTCAATATATGGGATATAACCCCAAAAACCTAATTAACAAATGGCGAGAATTTTATTTAATTTTATCCATAAGTAAAATTGTTTAAGTGTTTTTGATGTTTAAATTTACATCAGTCAAACCAACTTTTTTACTCAAATTAGCAGAGTGGTAACAAAAAAGGTTTTTTGCACAGCTAATTTTAAACAGTTATGGCTTACTACAATCCTTGTTAGTCTACAAGCATAATACCTATGGCGCGTATTATTTAGCTTGCTCACTAAGTGATTAAGTTTTTAAGGAAAATTTCTTTTTCGGAAGTTCCTAAGTTTTGATATCAAGTATTTTTCCGGAATATAAAGTATCAACAGTGAATAATCACTTGAAATTATGTCTGAGTAATATTACTCTGAGGAGCGCTAGCTTATATGTTCAATAAAATAATTGGTAGCTCGCAGCCAAATGATGAAAATAACAAGAATGGTTTGATTAAAGTATCAGGTTGTGGAAAATCCAAACCGCGAGGGCATGTAGTTTTTGTTCATGGTTTAGCTGGTCATGCGTTGAATACGTGGCATTGGCAAAGTCCAAGCGATAAAGGCTACCAAAAGCATGAATTTTGGTTATCCTTATTGGCAGGAGTCGGAAAAACCAATCATAAAAGAATATCCTTTTAATCGTCTATGTGAAAAGTATTTTCATTTAAATGAAGATTTTTTTGTTGACAATGCTGACCCTTTGTTTGACATTACAATTATTAACCAAAGTAGTGAATCAGTATTGTTAACTCATATAGGAATAGAAGTTATAAGTCTTTCTCATTTATTTTATTGTTATGGCGCTCCTGAATCTATCGAACTAAAAATTCAAAGTGAGTATAGTATTAACATACCCGACATCATCACACAACTAGGCGGTCGTAAATACAGAGTACAAAATTACCCGGAACCATCAGACGTTGTTGATTTAAGTGAAGTTATATTTATGAAAATTCAATCCCCAATTTTTTTAGAAAGTAAAGCTCCTTTTCGATACACTTTGCGTCTTAAAAACTATCAAGAACATATGCCAAACAACACAATATTAAAAATATGGACTAAAACAAGTAAAAATATAGAATCTCGTTCGCCTGAACTCCATATATTTACAGCATAGCTAATTAGTGAGCACGGTTAACAACTTTCTAATAGAGAACCTACATCCATATATCCTCATTTATTATTTATTTTATTTTTTACCTAAATTTAGGTTGAATATTTCAATCAACACGAAAGCCCGCATCTAAATTTACATTTGATTTGGATATAGCCATTGCTATTGGGTCATCATCTTCATCATCTTCATCATCCTCTTCATCCCCAGTTTCAAGAGCAGAAACAGAAGAACTAGAATTATTCTGGCTCATCTGTCCAGCTTCCCCACTCAAACCTGGTGGACTAATTAACATAACCTGGGATAAGTGTTCCAAATTGTAAAGCCGCTTGATTTTTATAATCTGCAACTCTAAATCAGATATTGCATCCAAAACCATCAACTTATGTTTTTCGGGATTCTCTCCTGACTCAAGTAAGTACAAAGGCAAATAATATGCCATCGCAGCCTTTAGGAATTCTTGACTACCTACAGTGTTACCAGATTTAATATACTCAATAAATTTGCCCTCCAAACTATCTTTATTTCTCCTCAAAGCTAAAGTTACAACATCTTTTATATAATTACCACTCATATCTTTATAATTAATACAAAATAACACAGTTTAGTGTGTAGTACCCCAATTTAACCTATATGCAAAATGCACGCCACTTAAATACGTTTCTACATCAAAAATTCACTTTACTTAAAGTTTTAGTAAAGAATTTACATATGATTACTGCGAATTGATAACTGGTTTTGGTAAGTACGCAACCTCTCAAAATTATTTTTCACCAAGTTTTGAATAATCATTAACTTCAAATCAAATACAGTTGCTCCAGTCTTTTAATCTACTTCCACAAAGCCGCTAACGCGGAGATTTAGCGAATATATATTGGAGATATCAACATGCCAGTAGTTGTAAAAGCATATGTTAGCGCAATTATCATTAGCTGCATCTCTTCCCTGTTGATGACAAGTAATGTTTGCCAAAAACATCAGTGCCACCAATGGGTAACGGAAGAAATTCCAATGGAATATAATCAGGTATTCCAAAGAAATCTAAAGCAATTCGGTTTAAAGTAATCCAGGGCTAGAAAAACCTATAATAAAAGTTACTACAAGTAGCTTTTATTTTTTTCTTCAGCATAGAACGCCCCAAGACTTACGTGAAGAATATTTATTCTATAACGAAATAATCTTAAAGATTTAATGAATATTAAGCTAACGCTTTAATTAAAAGATAAGAAATACAGGAGATTTAAATGAGTTCCCTAAATACTCAAAGTTGTATAAATTGCCAATATTATAATAATGACATTTTTGCCTGTGCTGTTAACCCAAAACACTGTGAACAAAATATTGGACAATACTCCGTAGAAAGTACAGCTTGTCAAGAGTTTAAAAACGCAGACCCCGTAAACAGCTTGGTAATGTTAATCATCAGCTGTTTTGAAAGTTCATACATGGACGAATTAACCTCTGAAGCAACATTCACTAGTGTCGGTGAAAAGTACGCCATATTAGGAGAACACTACAATAAAGGATGCCTAGAAACTAAGCAGCATGAAGATTCTTTCTGGATATCCTGGTCATTAGAGCCAAACGAACTCAAATTTACAATTAGCTGTTCAAGCTAAATATAGCCAAAAAATATCAAAGTCGAAAAATAATCAGTAAGCAAGCTACTCTCAAATGGCTTGCTTATTTTTTCATCCTGCTACCCAAAAAGTAAATTTAATTATTTTTTTAGTAAGAATTATTTATTGAATTTGTATATTGTTTTTTAATAAGAATGTGCCTTATATCCCATCACTAACCTCCGGTATAGTGAGGGACTTACGGCACGAGAGTTAAAAGCTGTTGATTTCTAAATTACTAAGCACGCATAGTATTATCAGTACAGCATTGTAGCAATCATCACTAATTACTGCTAGTCGCACTAACTCATTACCCAGTCAGCACAAGCTCACGACTAAAACCTAGATTTTAGTCAACCAAATTGGTAAAATCATTGATAGTTAACTAAATGTTTGCTGACTAACTCACGACAAACTCACTACTTGTATCCTAAAACATACTCCCAGAAACACAATAGCTGCAATCTTCATACAGCAAGCATTTTAGACAGATTAAGCCAACACGAAAACCTGACGCGATTGCCGCAGTTGTAGTGGAGTCGCGTTGGGGGACAAGGTATGCTCATTACTAGTGCCTAAGATTACCATACGAGTGTATTTTTGACGCTTTGTTGGCAATAATTGAAGTACATAATAAAGCTTCTATACTACAATCTGGATTGGTTGTCAAAGACTCACAAAGTAATTAAATTAGTCCACAACACCTAGAAAAGACAGGGAGAACAAGTATGGAATAGTAATAGCACAACTAACTAGAACATAAGAACTATTAGGCGTTTTTGTGAAAAAAATTGGGACAGACGCGGCATTTAGCGTATGCCATTCAAATAGCTGTTATGATTAGGGTTGTTGCTTTGAGCAAATTTAACCAAAGCAAAAATTACCACAAGAAAACAAAATTATTAACCAAAAAGGTAATGTTATGGTTGAAGTGATTGTTAAGCGACATAACAAACCTCTACGAACTGTGGTTGGAAACTAAAATTTGGGCGATCGCACTTAATCTCCCAAGCAACACTTACAAAAAATCAATGCTCGAAAGCACCAAGAATAAAGGATACTGTTGGCAAATTTAGAGTCTAATCCCTCACCCCAAGGATTTTATAGGTGTTTGGAATCATCATTTAAGGTATATCGCCAATTAAAAGCTCTTAAAAGGTCCGAAGAACCCAGGTGTAACTTAAGCAACTGGTTTCTTCACTTGTCGGTCGGGTCAGGTTTACCAATACCCAATTCTTTCAGCTTCTGCTTTACATCTTCCCATTTGCTACCACAATAGTAATATTTTTTATCAAGGATATTGGCAACGTAATACCTGCTGATAACCCCTACGCTGAATTATTTGATAGTAAACAGGGCAAACAACTGTAGTGTTAGAATTTGTCATAATTATAAAGTGTTTAGATTTTAAGGAAGATAGCCCCTAGCTGCTAACTATGGACTATCGGTTTTAACTAGTTATCATCGCTTTTGATAAGTTTTGGGTGTCATCCCTGTCATCTGACGGAAGACTTTTGCTAGATGAGTTTGATTTGCAAAGCCACAATCTAGAGCAATGTCGCTAATTGAAATTGCTTGCTGTTTTAGTAATTGCTTGGCTCGTTCCACACGTTGTTGCAGCAAATACTGATAGGGCGTAATTCCCACTGATTGCTTGAAGGATCGGCTAAAGTGGGATTCACTCATGTTGGTCAGGGTCGCCAAATCCAAAAGAGATAAATCCTGCGCCAAATTCGCCTGCATGTAATCAATAACTCGTCCCAACTGTGATTGGGGGAATCCGTTGGCTTTGAACTCAAGCGAAGGTTTGCTAACTGCATAGTTCTGCACCAAACGAGCAGCAAGCGCTGTTCCCAATGACTCGCCATACAATCTGCTAGACATACAACCCGTTTGGATTTCCGTCTTGAGCGCGAGGGCTAGTTGCTGGATTACCGGATCATCGACCAAACACTGTGGAATCAGTTCTATTTCACGCTCCATTAATTCCTGAGTGGTTTGATTCAGCAATGTTGGACAAATCGTAATCACCGAAAATTCGACTTCCTGATCCCAGTTTGTCCAGTGATTTAGAAATGCTGGGATAACATCTACGCGACCATTGCCATGGACATAGTGTTTAAATTTGCCGTCCAAACAACGCTCTACCTGAAAGCAGCTTTTGGGGTCTGCGAGCACCAGCGAATGTTGTAGAAGGCAATGCTCCACCGTTTCATGAGGAGGATGGCAGTAGTGGGTGAAGGTTAATCTTTTCCACCCGGTACGATAGCTATCGATCAGGGGTACTTGTGGAAGTACTCGCGTTGCGTCCTCCTGGTTTGCAAAGTCAATTGCGGAGATTGCAGGATTCACCATAGCTGAGTCAAGATGTCATATTCCAAGCAGGATTGGGATAATTTTAGCAGAATTGGATGAGACGGCAGGTTGATGACACCCCTATTGTAGGAGTGTCATCCATTTTCTTTACCGAACATTATGCCAAATCAACCTACATCAGAAATCGAGCTGCTACGTGCAGCCTACACAGCTTTCAATGCGCGTGACCTTGATGCCGCCCTCGCCCTTATGAATCCTGACGTGCATTGGCCGAGGGCGTTCAAAGGCGGTTTTGTCCGTGGGACAGAAGAAGTCCGTGCTTACTGGACGGAGCAGGGAGGCGAGATTGACGCACACGTCGAGCCGGTTGCCTTCAACCCGCAGGAGGATGGGCAAATCCTGGTCAAAGTCCATCAGGTTGTGCGCGATCTGGCTGGAGCTGTGCTTGCTGATGAGTACGTTGGTCACTGTTTTACCTTTAAGGATGGCTTGATTCAAGCCATGGAAATCTGTCTACTTGGATCTTCCGACCTCAGTACTTAGGGATGCCCACGCACAATAACTGTCCCATCGCCTTCACCTACAGCTTATGCAAAATCCTGCACCAGAAATCGAGTTGCTACGCGCAGCGTATGCAGCCTTCAACGCACGTGACGCTGATGCCACCCTCGCTCTCCTGACACTAGACGTGGCTTTGCCGAGGTTCAAAGGCGGTTTTGCCCATGGACATGAAGAAATCCGTGCTTACTGGGCGGAACTATGGAGTGAGAAAGATATAAATGATGAGCCGATTGCCTTTCATTCTGAGGAGGGCGGACGGATTTTGGTCGATGTACACCAAGTCGTTCGTGATTTGGCCGGAGCCATACTTGCTGATAAGCATATCGGTCATCGCTTTACCATTGAGCATGGCTTAATTCAGAGTATGGAAAACTGTCCACTTCCATCGTCCGGTCTCGGTGCCTAACAACGCCCATGCACATCACACATAGTTTTATAAGTACAAACTAGTGACTATAATTACAAGCTACTACTGTTTGCACGTTCCTCACCACTCTATCACTACAAACTCACCACCAAAAGCTAAATTTTAGTCAACCAAATTAGTAAAATAATTGATAATTAACCAAGTTTTTGTTTACCCATTCACTACCTAATCACTACAAACTCACACGTCACCCCATTCACATACTCAACACATACAAGGCATATACAGCAACCATTTCAGGCAATTATAGCACTCCACAAGAAAGAAAAGTGATTATCGAGTTGTAGTAGAGTCGGGTTGGGAGACAAGGTATGCTTCGTACAAGTTATCTCCCGTCCATATTAGCCCAATTTATGAAAAACTAAAATAAACAATTTTCAATAAAAAAATAACAAAAAGTTAGGAAAAAAATGAAAAAAAGTTAATTCTATTTCTACCTAGAGAAAAGCTAATTTGGAGGAAATAGCACAAAATACTTATTCATGCTAAGTAAAACTATCACTGTCAACAACAAAACAATCATTATAGCAATCGGTCTCCAACACCATGAGTGGGTGATTGCTTCTCTAATCTTAGCTCTACGAACAGATGAAGGAAAATATCCTGGAAGCGGCATTCTATGTCAAATTCCTACGGATTTCAAAAATTATCGATATGTAGAAAACAAAGAAGGTAAAGTACGGTTGAGGATGACCGTAGAACATAATATATTAAGAAAATATTTAGTTGACAGAATCACCTATAAAAGCGTAAAAGAACTTCTCGAAATCATCGACAGTGTTGATATTGACGAATTTTGGGATAAGCCCAAACCTTCACCAATCGCATATCTTCCCGATAATAATGTGAATGAAAATTACAATTCTCTTGCCACAGCTACGGATGAAAATATAGAAAACCTTGAAATCACAACAAAGAGCAGCGGGAACGAATACGGGATAAACAACTCAGAAGAACTACTCAAACTATTTGTAGAAAAAGGCTGGGTACTTACAACAGAGGAAGGCTTCAAGACGTGGTATTTAGCGTATGATTTGATAACCAAATTTTACCCAGAGGAAAACCTAAATAATTACAACAAACATTTAGAGACAGTATCAGTCCAAAATAAGAAAAAACTAAAAATTCACGATGGTAAGCAACATCGATACTACTGGGCAGTTTGCTACAATGGTGCAATAAAGCTAGTTTCCGAATATATCAATAAGTGGAATGATGTAAGATTATTAGCCCACAAACCGCTTAAACCAAAATTGTGGCAGTTTGAAAACGAATTAGTGCGGGTGGTTCTCATTGGCTCAGAACCTTGGTGGATAGCGGAGGATGTTTGTAATATACTAGAGTTACATACATTCCAAGCAGTATTTGGAAGCCATTATTCCCATAAGGACGGTAAAAAAGCCACTACTGGTGGAGTTGACGAAGATTTACGCGGTGTAGTGTTTATAGATAATTGTCAAGAAGACCTGACAGTTGACGACGACTCATTATGGTCAGCTAATCACCAACAAGGAACAGTAATCAACCATTCACAAGCAAAACTTACACTCCCCCAGAAATCATTCCAGTTAGACAACCAACAACAAGCAGCAATCATTAACCATTCTCAAGAAGACCTGATAGTTGACGACGACTCATTATGGTCAGGTCACCACAGACGAGTGGTAGTAAACGAAGCTGGCTTGTATCAACTGATTTTTAAAACCGAAAAACCAATTGGCCGCAAACTAAGACGATTTGTTACTACGGAAATACTCCCCAACATCCGCAAACACGGCTATTATCAGTTAAGTAGCGCAACAGAACCACCAACACAATCTAAAATCGTATCCTACGAAGAGTTTCTCAAAAAAAAGGTGGCAATTCCCTCAACAACACTTGCGACTACTAGGGAAGAGGAATTCGGTCAACACCTGTATGCGGACACTGTGTGCTCTTTTGGAAAAAACAACAATTGCAATTACGAAAACCTTTATCAAGAGTTTGTACTTGACCCAAACACCTTAAATCTCGCTCTAGAACTCGATATACAAGTGATTGCAATTCTAGAAAAAAATTATGGTTGGAGTAAAGAGTTCCTAAGAGCTAAAAAGTATTTTCTTGTTAGGACTGCGGTAAGAGCTTGTCTGCAAGCAAAACTGCTAAATGAAAAAAACTGTCTGCTACTCGCACAAGTACAGGATGCAATGCTACTACAATCACTTTGGGCTGCTAAGCAAGCAAACGGTTAACAGATAGTTGGAAACAAAAATTTAGCGATCGCGCTCCGCCGGGACAGCAACATTCACGTCAAGCTACTTCTTCAAACCATTATACAGAGTTATTGCTTCGGTCAAATTTGACAAAAGCTTAAACTACCCTAATAAAACAGAATTACTATCCCAGATGGATAAGTAACCACAAACCTGGATAAAACAAACCTCTGACTAATCATGATTAGCAATAAATCCAGCCTCGGTTCTATCTAGGTAGTACCTCAAACCATTGCACAGAACTGCCTATTGCTTGGATCCAATTTGACAAAAGCTGAAAAATCGTAATTACTAGAAGAAAGATATGAAACCAAGCACGAGTCAACAACGCACTCGCATGTTAGCAATTTATGCTTCAGAGTCAGAAGAACAAGCAATAAAAAAGAAAGCTGCTGAGACTGGGACAAGCGTATCAGAATATTTGCGCTCCTGTGGACTGAGACGAGTGCTAGCTACTAAACCGTCAGCTGACTTAGTTGCTGTTAGAGATTATGCAGGAAAAGCTAAAAGCGAAATTATTGGCCTTATCCATATTGCTGAAAGTAATAATAATGAAGAACTGTTAAAAATAGCTAAACTCATTGAGGAACATGTAGACAAGGCAATTGCAGCAGCATTTAATCTTTTCTTGTAATACTCTAATTTTCAGAAATTAGCATATCCACACCAACACAGAGTTTATGTTGCGAGGCTTCTTACTGATAAAGCTAAAACTTATCAATCAATAAAAATGTATCAAGTCGGGGATAAAATTTCCGATTTTTTTTATAGCAACAACTCATATAAGTAATATACCAAGTCATACATAAATGAGATTTAAGCACATAGGAACCCATATAGCAATCCTAGCGGAAATTACGGTAATCAAGCTGTATTTATGAAATATTACTCAATAATATATATTTCCTCATCCAATGCAGAAATTTAAAGCATCTGCCGTTAGCTCGGTTTTATTATCCATCGCTAGCATCATCGCTTTATTGCCCGCCATACGCCATAGTACTTAGGGTTACAAATTACGTCTTTGACACACTTTCAGCAAAGAGTTTAAATGAAGATGGTACAGATGTAAAACGAATATAAAAATGGTTAGAATTATCTAATATTTTCACCACCTTAGCATAAACATCTGTTAAAATCAGAGTCTCATCTTTCCGGTAAAAATCGATTTTGATATTGCTCAAAATTTCTACAGGCTCGTGAGAATATATCTGGGCACTTGTGTCAGAAATTTTTACTACATTTCCTCGATATACTTTTTCTGATAAATGCTTGTCTTTAACTACCCTGAATTGAAGAGGAATTTCCTGCTTGAGAGCAATCAATGTTTCTGCTCTTTGCGGTAAATATAAATTATATTTACCACCGATACCACCAATTTCATAAATTGTGATTGATTCTTTAGTTCCCTTCGGTTGTACTTGCATTTCCCCATCGACCCGTAGGAGTTCTTGTATTGATTTTAGAATATCAGATGAAATCAGTATCTGCCCACCTACTGTGTACTTCTCGATACTAAAAACTAAGTTAACGCTACTACCCATAACTGTATATTTAGCATATAGTTGAGAACCTACGTTTCCGGCAAACATATTACCAGTATGTATACTAATGCCCATTCCCAAAAGTGGAATTCCTGAAGGAATTAGTTTATTATTAATGTCATCCATAGCCAATTGCATGGCAATAGCACAACTGACAGCCTGTTCTTGAGCATCCATCATCGCTATGGGAGCGCCAAACATTACAAATATCCCATCCCCCATAAAATTATTAATTGTTCCTTCATACTTGTAGATAATTTTTGTCATCACCTCTAAGTATAGGCTGGTAATTTCGGCGATTTTTTCTGGTGGTATCTGCTCCGATAGCACCGAGAACCCTCGTAAGTCACAGAAGAGTAAAGTGACAACCCGCTCCTTTCCACCTAATTGTAAACCTTCCGGTGTTTCCAACAGAATTGTTGCTACTTCATTAGTTAAGTAGCGTCCAAAAATTTTTCGCATCTTTGCAATTTTTTGATTCGCATCCACTATGAAAATTACACTAATATATAATGCGATGATTGACGGTAGTACTTGAATCCAGTACTCTGATATAACAGCAAAATAGATGCCGATTCCGCTGACTCCCCCCAGAGTCATAATTAAAATTGTGGTGTAAGGCAATTCTGTAGTTTTGTTCCGTTTTTGTGGTATTGATTTGAGCATATAAATGACTCTAGCCTAATCTAAAGGGTTCTCTAAATCCTGTACAGTATTCTTGTGAAAAATTGTCTATTTAGAATGTTAAAAAAAAAGAAGGAAGAAGGAAGATGGGAATCAACAAAAAAGCTGGTCGCGCAGAAGTCTACGTGAACCAGCATGTGATTAGTACCTAATCCTCAAAGCTAGTTGAACAGTTAATCAATTGTGATTCAATTGTTGATAATGTCAGTTGTGTAAGCTGTTCAAAATAAATTACACCTTTCCTCGATGCCCTCTATAGGATATTTCTACTGTTCCTATAAATGACCTAGAGTCTTTTAATTCCACCCTTACATTGCCGAAACCACTGATTATTGCCAGAGCGATAACCCTAGAACGAAAAAACTCAACAGGGTTATGAAGTGGTTGCTCTAATAACAGGGTTACCATACCTGTAGGCGATGAAGGAAGACTATATTCAGAAGCTATATCAATTAGTTCTTGATAATTGCAGGTAATTAAGCATCCATTTGGGAAAATTATCCGTTGCTTTTCTTTGCCAAGTCTTTCCAGAAAAGCACAGTAGGAACTTCCTGTCTCAATTAACCTGGATAAACTCTCGAAATACGTTCTTAGCAAGTGTTTCGTCATACTAACCACTTTTATCGCGAGTCATAGGTTTACTCCGTCAGAGCGACTATGACTCGCCCTAATGGCTTGCTTGTATAGTAACTGACATTTATTTATTTAGCAAGTATGCTAGCTTATTTATTCTTTTTGTATGTTTATCGAAGTACAAGTTGGTTAAAAAAACTGACATGTTATTTTATTAGTGTTATAATTCCAAGAATGTACCACTTTAATTGTGAGCGAAATGGCAAAACCTTCCCTCAAGGTGTCTCAACAAGGACTCCAACAAGCACAAGAAGCTTTTACCAAGCAAGGATTCACACAAGAGTCTCTAGCTGCTCAAGTAGGATGTAACCGTTCTGTAATTAGTAAGTTTTTCAATGGTGAGAGCGTTTGGGAAAAGTACTTTACCAGTATTTGTGAAGTGTTAGGCATTAACTACCAACAAGTATCATACGGATATATCCCACCCTCAGTTCAAAACTCAGTAGAAAAGATACGTAATAAGGTCAAAGAACTTACGCAAGAGCTATGCGGAACGATGCGTATATTGGACATGACACAACCAATTGAGTTGAGTCAAATTTATACCGATGTCAATATTTTAGAAAAGTTAACAGCACTCAGACGCAAAACTATCGACGAATTATTTGAAGAGTGTGGATATGAAGACTTCGACAGATTTGGATTGGGTAAGGTTGTAGAACAACGAATTATCGGTACTAAAGCAGTAGAAAAATATAAAAAACTAATCGTATTAGGAAAACCTGGTGCTGGTAAAACCACTTTTTTAAGATATTTAGCGATTCAGTGTAACCAAGGAAGTTTCCTATCTCACCTCGTTCCAATTTTTATCCCTCTTAAATATTTTGCCGAAGACTCAAATCGACCAAGTTTATTTGAATATATAAAGCAACAGTACACTGGATGTAACGTTACAGAAAGTGAACTTAGCGAATTATTTAAGCAAGGTTCAGCTTTAATTTTACTTGATGGATTAGACGAAGTCAGTACTGAGTATCAAGAGCATACTTTAAAAGAAGTTAGAGGCTTTTCTCGGATATATTTTGATAATCATTTTGTTATCGCTTGTCGAATTGCAGCATGGGAGTATACCTTTGATAAATTCACCGAAATAGAAATAGCAGATTTTGACGATAAACAAATTCATGAATTTGCAAATAATTGGTTTAAAAGTAAATCAATCAAATCAGATAAATTTCTTGAATGTCTGAAGAAAAATAATCGCGTCTATCAGCTTGCAGTGACTCCCGTTTTGCTAACTTTTCTATGCTTAGTATTTGAAGAATGTGGTAGTTTATCGCGTAATCGCTCGGAAAGTTACCATGAGGGATTAGATATTCTACTCAAAAAGTGGGATGCTAAACGTGGAATAAACCGTAGCCAAATTTATGAAAAATTATCACTTAAACGCAAGAAAGATTTACTTAAACAAATTGCTTATAGTACTTTTGAGAGAGAAAAGTATTTTTTCACCTTATTAGATATTAAGAGTATTATTAATAATTACATAATAAAAATCTTAAATCAAGATAATGACTCAAGTGTTTCGCAAGTAGATATTGAAGCATTGTTGAAATATATGGAATCTCAACACGGAATTATAGTTGAGCGAGCGAAAGGGATTTACTCATTTTCTCATCTCACCTTTCATGAGTATTTTGTTGCTAAAAGAATTGTGAGCTTAATTCCCCAAAAATCAGATGAGACAGAACTAGATGAACTTAACAATAAGTTGCCATTCGATATAGATAAACAATTAATTATTAATAATCAAGAATCGCAAAGAAATCAAGAATTACAAAAACTAGTTGAACATTTAATAAATCCAAGATGGAGAGAAATTTTTTTACTAGCAGCTGAAATATTAGCACATGTTGATGATTTTTTTGGCTTGATAAAGCAAAAAACTGATAACATTTTAGAGGCAAAAGAAAATTTGCAAGAGTATGTTAAAAATGTCAACAAAGAAACTCAATCAATTCTAAACTTATTCCAGATAAAAAATGGACTTGAAGGCAAAAGAATGCAAGCTGCTACTCGCGCATTTTTTATGGATATTGATTATAACATTGACCCCCAAAGACAACTTTGTTTTTTGTTAGACCCACGAACTAAGTACTTAACTTGTGGTAATTGTTTTACTCGCATCTTTAAAGATGTTGATACCTTGAAAGAAGGGGTTATTATTGCTCTCAAATATGATGAGACGACTACCGAAGCAACCCGTAAAGTAATTAACGCAAACTCTGCCGATGAAATTATGAGAATTGCTGTTAATTATGGTATTGAATCTCAAAGACTCAAGAACAACAGTGCAAGCGAACTATACGGAATCATGAATGATTTTTTTCAAGTTAATAATTCAGTATCTGAAAATCAAGATAAATTAAAGCATGGTGCAGAACAAGTTAGAAGAATTGCAAGCAAAAAACTGTTAGGCTGCCAACTATTAGGAGCCAGTTTTAATAGTTTTAACGAAGAAGACCAGCAAATACTTAAACATTATTATTATGCGAATAAGTTATTAATAGACTGTTTACTACAAACTGATTGTGTTGCTAACAGTCAGCTACAGGGTGAGATTTTTGACACATTGTTTTCACAAAAATAAAATCAAATAAAAAATCAATAACAAGTAGACTAGAAGTAGGAGTGATGTAATTAAAATGCTATCAAACCAGCAAATAAGTCCACAAAGTAATCAAGTAGCTAGCTTCAAATTTACACAAACTCAATCTTCCGAAAATATACACACATTATCGCAACAAATTATCTATCTTCTTTCCAATGACCACCAAATACTTCCTTCATCAAAATTAATCCTTCAGACCTTATATCGAGAGTTGCCCATAATCCTACATTCAGCATTTACAAATGAGGACAGAAAAGCACTTCTAGAAGTACATAAAAGCCTTTATACTATCTACGAAATAAACTTTAGTAATCCTTTATCACCAGTTTGCTTACATGAACATAGCCCTTGGTTATTAACAATTCGTCGTCAAATTGAAAATGTATGGTTGAATTACGAAATTCCACGCATTCAAAAACAATTACCCTCCGAGTCCGAAGCGAAGCAGCCGAAATTGCTTCGTGATTGGTTTATGGAGCAAGCACGAATAGAGTCGGACATTGATAAATGCGTGTTAAAATTTCTTAAAGACCAAGCATCTGTCGAGCAATTCAATACATTTATACTTTCAGATGCAACTTTAAACTATCGTTTTTGTGATACCTTAGCTCTAGCATTACTCCACTTCAGTGAAACCGTAAAAGCTGAAATAGTTCAAAATATATGGGATGAGTCCGGGCATGGGATAGCCAAGGAGTCACACGCAAGTCAATTCACAAGGATGCTTGCTTCCCTTGGTTTGGAACAACCAACTTCCCCCATTTGGGAAAACTGGCAACCCTACGCAGGTCATAACTTTTACTTTTGCTTTGGATTGAACCGAAAACACTACTTCAAAGCAATTGGAAATTTAGCGATGCCTGAAATTTTTGACCCAAGTCGCAATAGTTCAATTATCGCAGGTTTAGAACGTTTGTATTCAGATGCGCGAGTAAGATTCGAGTACTTCTATAACCATATAGAAGCAGATGAAAAACATGGCTTAAGTTGGCTAGATAATGTCATCACTCCTATTGTTGAATTGCAACCTGAAGCTGGAATGGAATTAGCAATTGGTGGTGCTGTTCGTATGGAAGCGATGAGACGTTACAACCAGTATTTGGCGCTTCGGTTTGGGATTTGTAAATAAGCTGTTCCACTTTTTCTTAGAGGTAGTTAGTCATAATTCTATTCGTAATATAACAGTTAAAGAGTTATTACTATCAACCTTTGGGGTTGATATTTTGAAAAAACGCCTGGGAAAACCAAAGGATTTTTCCGCACAAGGCAAAATTGATTGTGATGAGGATGATACCCCACTTCAAAATCCTTTTTAGTGGGGAGCTTGGATTTGTGAGGGTATTAAGTAAGCTTATTTTCTCCCAATCACTACATACTGTTCTTATATAGATAATTGTAGTTATCATAACAATTTACTACTGATTACACTAACTCACTACAGGTTCACTACCTAATCACTACAAACTCACTGCCAAATCTCAGAATCTGTCAACCAAATTGGTAAAATAATTAGTAAATAACCCTCAAAATTGTTTTATCACTCACTACTTGCTCACGACTAATATCACCTGTACCCTAAAACATTCACTTTACAGGCAAATAGCTATAAGCATTATACAGCAATAATCACAGCCATTTCCAGCCTCACTCGAAAAACCGATGATTGTCGCAGTGTGGTGGAGTCGCGTGGGAGTCGCGTGGGGGTCATGTGGGGGAGACAAGGAATGCTCCTTATTAGTGTTCAATAACAATCATTTCACCCCTTCAACACACTACTCACAATAAGTTTGAAGTATGTAGTAAATATTTCATATTACAAAATTACTAATCTCGATTATAAACTCAACAAAATTTGGGCGATCGCCTTTACGACTTCAAACACGCTAAGGACTCAAACTCTTGCACAGGCTACTTTCCTGCCTTTGTCAAATTTCTCAAAAGCAAAAGCTAAGAAAACAAATATACTAATAAAAACTTCAGAACAAACCCATAAATTAATTGCTGCACTAAATACACCTCTTTAAATTTAAACCACTACATTCGCTAACGCCTTTATTTATGCAAAATTTACAATTACAAAAGAAGAATGAAATATTTTGCTAAACTTACTTACTTTAAAGAAAGTGGAAAGTATTATACAGAAGGGGATTTAGAAATTTTACCAGAAGAAATTAATAATGAAGGTAATTTATGTCTGATGTTTAAGCTCATCGACAGAATTGAGGAACTAAGCAGAAAAAAAGAACTTCCAGGAATAGGAGGGGACTGACTCAAAGAAGGGCATATTTCGGTGAATGTGCCGGATATTGGTTATCCCCATCTAATGCTAAAAAGGTAAAATAGATTAATCCTCCACCTGGAGGAATTAATTTTTTACTTTAAGTTATCTTCACATGATATCAGTAATATATAAAAAACCTGGCTTTTTAAACACTCTTCAATATGTATTAGGGAAAGAGAGGACTAATATTGTTGATAGCAACATGCAAGGGAAAAAGCCAGAAGATTTTAACGAGCAGTTTCTAGCCACTAAATATTGTAACAAAGAAGTAAAAAACCAGTGCGCTCATATAATCTTGTCTATAGCACACACAGACATCAAACACGAGTCACTAAACAACAGTGAATTTAGATATGCAGTCAGAGAATTTCTTACAGACATGGGCTTTTTAAACAAAGATGGGAATTCTGATAGCCAATATGTAGCAGCAAGACATCACGACCGCGACCACGAACATTTACATATAGTAGCTTCTCGCATTAGGTTAGACGGTAGCTGTGTTAGAGATTCATTCGATTATTTTAACTCACAGGTATCAACACGACGTATTTCTGCTGAGCTTGGATTGGAGATAACACCCACCACAAATCAAGGAATTGCTGATAGATTAAAACAAGAATACGGGATAATAGTCCCTATTAGTCCCAATCGTTCCAAAAGCATCAGAGCAGTCAACAGCAAACACAAAACCCCAACCAGTAAGGAAATTATAAAAGAAGCAATAGGAGAAGCAATTAAGGATAGTCCTACCGTTTCTACTTTTATCGAACGGTTAGAAGAAAAAAATATTAGTGTATTACCTAAAATAAAAGGGTCGGAGCTACTCGGCTTTAGTTACCTGCACAATGGTGTACAAATCGCAGGAAATCAAGTATATAAACCCTATAGCTGGACTAAATTACAATCTGAATATGGTATTACTTACGACCCAGAAAAAGATAAAATTAATTTACATAAAACCAGATTTAAAACATTATTGTTCATTAATGATAAGAAAAATAGTGATAGTAGCAGCGACACTAACCAAAGTTTAATTAATAATAATAATAAAACCGTAACACAAAATCAATCATTAGAAATCACACCAATATTCAGCCAATTAGATTTGATTAATAAAACTAAGAAAACAGAAAAGAAAGAATATAATAAATTTAATATACCTGATAATAAAGTTTCTGTTACCCCACCACAAGAAAGCGATAATGCAATCAAAGAAGTAGAAGATACTAATTCAAACAATAGTGAGATAAATTTATCGCTAGTTGAAAACTTAAGATTGCTCGACCAGACGAAAGATAATTCAACCAAAAAGGAAAATAAAAATATTGAGGTAGCGGAGTCTAACTACAGCAAACCAAGCAGCAGTTCGCAAGACAGCAATATCCCACATAGTGAAATCAAAATTAGCAATCAGGATGACTCAAGTGCAGATGCTGAGGAAAATATAGAACCAGTTCAAGAAATAATCGCACAACCACAATTTGAACTTTTAGATGCCGAACTGCAACATTTACCAAAGATTATTACCGATTACATGCTAGCAGCAAATAGTCCTGTTCTTAGAGGAAAAGAGGTAACCGCAACATTAGATGGTAACACTTTAACGCTTAAGCGGAATGGTGAAAATAACCCTATTATAGAAGCAGTTTTAGATAATGAAAGCTGGTATACTATTTCAGAACCGAAGCTAACTGAGTATGATATAGAACAAATTGAGAGTTTACAACATTACATGCAGCACACATTAAGTAAAAATCAAACAAATCAAGATTTTTCTGCTTAAATTATTCTAGAGTCTGATTGCAGCAAGGACATAAAATTAAACTTTCCCACAAGGTAGTACTTCCAGCAATTATATCAACAGGTTCAAAATACTCCCTTTCTCCATTGCCATTATCTGATAAAACTCTGTAGGAATAATAGATTGGATAACCGCAATCGTGATACTCTAAATAACCATCACTTTGCTCTATTTCATCTACTGTCACTGCTAATTTGTAGTCCATAAAACCTTTATACAAAATTTACCTTGTTTTAAACTACCTTATAATCATTTGTGATAAATAAAACTGACAAATGTCATTTTTACAAATAAAATACGTGTTATCGCGCCGTCAATTTTAGGCGCGAAGGTAACATAGAACACTGTATTATTCATAATTATCTCATCATATCTAAAATAATTTACTTTCTGCAATATTTTATTTAGACAACATATAATACTGTAGAGTAAAAACTAACTTTAGTTAATAAAAATCTGAATAAAAGTTAGATAAATTTTTGAGACAGGGGAAGTATGATTTAAGCCTGGTATATCGCACTGACTCACAAAATTTATCAAAATTTCAAACTATGGCTATTGAAGCTAAACACTTTGATACTAGGCTAAATCAATGGATTCACACTGACAATGACACCAATAACCCTGAAACCCTACTCAAAGAGGAGTTAAACAACAGTTTATTAGAGCATTTTCTACCAGGAAAGCAGTTTTCGTTTGGTCATATGGACGACAAGACGAAACCTGAAATGCTCTTTAATCACCCAGATGGGGATGTATTACTGCTATCCTCAAAAAGCCGATTACTATACGGTTCCCAAGAATGTCTCGAAACAATCCAAAAATTATGTCCCGATAATAAAGACAGAGGTGCGTACGGGTCAATCTTCCTCGGTTCCTGTCAAAACGCTGTTACCAAAGAGCTTAATATATTAATAGTGGACGATTGCAGCGGGGAAAATGGTGAGATTATCAATAACAAACAAGCTTACCGTCTCACCGGGGACTGTTACGGACAAGTATCTACAGAACTTTATCATGAACTTACCAAACACCAAGAAGGTGACTCCTACAGAGTTATCCAACACCGCTTCGGTTGGACTGACCAAGATGGTGATGACAACAAATTCCGGTTTGGGAAAGGTACACTAAGACCAGCAAACCTTGACCAAATCCTTAATTACCAAAATTCCAACCAACCGAAAGTTGATTTAATCCTCCCCCTGTCAGCTTTTAAAGGAACAGACAAGGACAATCCCAATGAACCAACTAAACCGCAAATTAAACCTGGGTTGTACAAGCAAAATATCTGGTTGGGAGAAAAATCACAGTCTGAACTTGGTAAGACAGCCATTTCCCAAATGATTGCTTCTTTTCCTAATGGGGTAAAAGATTTCACAGAACAAATCGAACTGGAAGCTAAAAAATTACATGCTGCCTTAGATGACCCACGAAAAATAGCACAAATTTACTGCCAGAAGTACGAAAAGCGCAAGCAATTTCTGGAAACGCAAGCTCAAGAACTTGAAGAAGAAGCAATCGAAAACCCACAGCTTGGGGATGAACTGGAAAAATTACGCTCACGCATTGCTACTGACACCAACATTTATAAACTCATCAAAACTGATTTGGAAGGGTCGGGTCAGCTTCTCGAAACTGAGAAAGTGCAACAGGAACTTGCACGCTTTGTTCAAAACGAATGGAAAGAAATTGCCATCGGTAAAAGTCTTACGTTTGAACGAGCGATGGTCATTCCTTCCAAAGACTTACAAAATGGCGAAATTTCAATTCCTCATTACCAAGACGGTGAAGAAGTTTTAAATTTTCGTTCTCCCTTCCTCAACTCAAATGGTTTGTGCGTCTCCACCAATAAAGTTGTAGAAGATATCACTGGACCCGATGGCAAACCTTTAGCTGGTGTTATTGCTGTTTCGGATGAAACCTCGGAACGCATTTACAATCGTCTCAGTGAGCAGGTTCAATCAATTATTCCAGAAGCACGAGGGAATAATTTAAAACTAGAAGGGATTGAAAATTACTTAGACCAAAATATCGGTAAGCTAGAAACAAAAGAAAAAATTGAGTTTACAAATAAGTTTAATGAGTATATAAAAGAACTTCAATCAGCTGGTTATTCACTAAAAATACTTCCCCAGGAGTCCGAGCAAGAGAGACAAGGACGGGACTACGACGGGGATTGCATTGGGTTTGAGCAAGCTAGCAAATATCCTAACCTGACAGCAGAAGCGATTGAACGCAACTTACCTGAAAACGCTTACGACCCAACTGTTAAGCTTAAAAAGCAGTCTTTTTATCGTGAAGATGGCAGTCAACCGGAGTTTGAGGAAATTGCCATCCACATGAGTGATGGTATTAGCGTTGGTGTTATCAACAATCATCTAACCTCAATCGAAGCGTTGGAGTCAGAAATTACTATTCTGAAAAATTTTGGCAGCGAAAAAGACCAAGTTGAATATGTACAACAGGTAGCCAAACATTACGAAGAATTGTTTCAAACAGAAAATTGGGCAGCAAATAGAGGAATACAAGGTAAAGAAATTCCTGATAAATATCGTGGTTACATGTCCGAATTTGTCCAAACCGCTCGTCAGGAACCTTTAACTCAAGCTAATATACTCGCATCTTTGGGAACTAATACCCAGATGTACCGAGAGATGATTGCGGAAGCTGCATTCCAAAACCAAATCGCGGTTGATTTGTTCAAGAGTGCTAAAAAGCCTGAGATGGGTATTATTCGCAGTAATAGTCGAATTCTCCATCGAGAAGTTAATTATATTAAGGATAAGAAAAAAGATGTTTATGTTAATAGTACTATCAAGCCAACGGGATATTCCCCAGTAGAATTATTAATTGCTAAAACTAATCAATATTTCGATAAAGCTAGCCTAGAATCACGAGATTTAGTAGAATTTTCTAAACTGTTTAATGGCATCGAATTCAGCAACCAACAAAAGCTAGAAGCAACTTTAGCTAAAAAAGATTTTGATATTTTATTTAATGCTGCAAGTCGAGCATCTTCACAGAAAAAAGTAGAACCGGGACTGTCAGCTAATATAAAATTACCAAATGGTAATAATTTAATTGTTACTAATTTACTCAGGTATGATAACGAAAGTATCTGGAACAGCAACCATATTAATAATATTAAAATAAAAATAGTAGCCACCGACCCCGAAAAACACACTAAAGAAAGACCCCACGAGTATTTAGTTTATGCCCAAATTAATGAAGAAAAGGGTAATAATGGTGAACCAAAATTTCAACCTATAGGTACTCTTGCACAAAGCCAAGAAAAGCTATTAGATAAACTAGGAATAGATTACGGAAAGCCAATACAAGGTGGTAAAATAACTTTTCAACCAGAAATAAGCGAAAGTCAAATAGATTTACTGTTTAAGCAAGCATACCAAAAAGCAGAAGATTTTTATAAGTCAGTTCCTATAGATGAAAAACTACAAATGGCAGCAGCAGCTTGGTCTGTAGCTACTACTCGCGAAAGTTCTGAATCTGCAACCAAAAAAATATCTAATTTTGCATTTGCAGCCTTCTCAAAAGAAATTATTGATAGACAAAAAGAACTACAATTCACTGAATTTACACTTACCGGACATAAATATAATGATACCAGCGAAGTCCTCAAACCAGAAAATGTTGGCTCTCCCCAAGAAACCAGATTTAATATAGCCAAACAAACAAATAGTAAAGGTATTACCGAAATTAAGGGTGTTATTGAATTTAAAAATTCTCAGGGTGAGTATCAAACATTTGGTAATATCAATGCACTTGATGCAAAATTACCCATAGGTACAACTACTAACGGTACTTTTGAAATTGATGAAGCGTCAACAGCAACAGTGACTACAAAAGTTCCTGGACTTCCGGAAATCACTTTTAAAGTAAGCGATTTACAAAAGTTTAATCATAATAATCGCTATGATAATGCGTCTATAATGATGACTGTCGAAAATACAAAAATAGTAAGAGAAGAATATAGTATTTATATAAAAGAAGGCAGCAAAGACGTAAAGTTAGGGGTATTAGACGATAAATCAATCAAAGATGGTGTAGCGTCCGGTTGGCTAAAAGAAAAAACTGATACTGGTCAAGCTTTACAATTAAAATTTCAGTCCGTAACTACAGGGAATAATGCTTATGCTATTGCAGAAAACAGCAATGGTGATTTAATGCGTGTAAATATTACCAATGAAACTTACAAGCGTAAAAGCCTTAATGATTCAGAATTTAGACCCGCTAAAGTTACAGCATATGATAAAAAATATGTTTATGTTGCTAAAATTGGTGACCAAACTCTTGGTATAATTGGGCAACACACAGAAAGACTTTTAGCAGAAATATCAAAAGGTAAATGTCTTAACACAAACAATAAATATAAACAAAAACCTAGTACTCCTCAAATTTTAATTGATAATAAAATATTAAAAGAAAATCAAAATAAGACAACTATACCTGTTCAACTTACAACTAACGAAACTACTTGCACTTTAAGGATTGACCCAGAAACAGTAAAATATCCAGATAAATGGGTTAAGCGCAGCCATCTTATAGACAATAATAAAAGTGAAATAAGTGAAACAGAGCAAAGAGCTAAACAAATATTTGATAAAATTGGTGAACGTCCTACCTTAATGTTTCAAAATAAGGAGATGGTATCAACCAATAAAGTAGGTTTAGTAATTGATGAAAAATTAGTTGACAAAACCCAACAATATTTAGATAAACAAAATATAAAATACGAGCAGCTTCCCAAGTTACAAAGTAAACTAGAAACAAAAAAGGGAATGGTTGTTTTTGTCATTGATGAAAGTACAATAACTCCCGAAACCAAAAACATATTTATTGAACGTGCAGGTGGTAATATCAAAAATGAGGACGAGTACAAAGCAGCACTCGTTAAGATTCCTAATCGCAGCAAAATACTAAGTAAGGAAGATATACCCGTCCTTATAACCTTAGCTAAACCATCACAAGATGAGGAATTACCACAGAACACAAATATTCCTGAAGCACCCAAAAATTATGAGTTTGATAAAGTAAGCAATGCAACTGACATACTACAATCTCCGGCAATTTCGCTACCCTCATCACAAGAAGCTAATTCTAATAAATCTATCGAAATCTTGGGTAAAATTAATTCGGAGAAAGTAGAACAATTGCGGTCACATTTAGAAGCCCATTTTAAACCTCTACTAGAAAATGATAAATCAAGTTATGCACCAGATAGGCAGGTAGCTTGGGTAGGAGCAAAATGGGATTTAAAGGAGAAGCATTTTAAGCCAGGAGTGCAGGATAACAAGTTAATGGAGTTGGTTAAACAGGTATATCCCGACGCGGATATTGCGCTGGTAACTTACTCTGAAAACAGAGGTGCTGGTATTAACTACCATCGTGATGATAGTTATGCTGCAATTGAAGCTCGCAGTATAAATATTGGTAATTCTGAATGGGGATACCGTGCTGCAAAAGAAAAAATGATGTGGACTAGGGAGGAAAACAGTAATGCAAATTACCAAGAATTTAAACTTGAGTCGGGTACAGTAACTCGCTTCAACTGCAAAAACGAACATGCGGCCATCAATACAGAGGCTGGTAGATGGTCTATTAATATCTGGTCAGTTAAAAATGATTTGGGTAAGGAAAATAGCGTTTGTCAAAAGTTTGAGAATTTCACCGCTTCAAACCAACCTCCACGTGCAGTAGTTCAAAGCAATAATGACCTTACTATTAAAGCTAACGAGTGGACACCAGGGGGAGGAATTAAAGTTGAGCGTAGTTTCAAGTCTTTAACACTCAAAAATCTGTTAGAAACATATAAACCATCAGAAAATAAAAACGAACAACCAAAAATTACACCAATTATTAGCCCCAATTCAAACGACGGGTTAGGAGCTGCACTTGCTCTAGATACTGTAAAAGCTAAAGAAAATGGTTTTCTTCAGAGCGATTATCCAATAGAGTTCCTTGGAAAGCAATACACTGATACAAAACAAGCTTGTATAGACCAGATAAAACTACAACCACAAGCCGATGTCATGCAAGTAATGACGAGTGTGATACAAGCTAAGTTAGAACAACACCCTAGATTAACTAAAGAAATTACCAAACGTGGGGGTGTGGAGTGGTTAAACTCCTGTGAAGCTGTAGACAATTCAAACACCCCTGGTTGGGATGGTATCGGAAAAGAATCAGCTTTAATCAAGGCTATTACCCAAGCCTATACCAATGTAATTGAAAAACAAAATAATTTACAAGTACCAACTGACCCATCCCCACAATCTAAAATTAAAGTTATTAGTGGCGGTCAAACTGGTGCTGATATAGGTGGACTTATTGGTGCTAAGGCATTAGGACTAGCAACTTCTGGAATCGCTGCTGCGGGTTGGATGACTGAAAATGGAGCCAACCCTAAACTCCAAGATTACGGACTCATTGAAGGTGAAAAAGGCGCTTCAATGAAAGAAACTTATGCTAAGCGCACCATTGCCAATATTAAAGAATCTGATGGTACTATTATTTTGGGAAATATTAATAGTGTAGGTAGCAAGCTTACAGTTAATGTTGCCAGAGAACATAACAAACCTACTTTAGCAATTCCTCTAGAAACTGTATTTACCGATAAAGTTGCAGCGGCAAAACTAATAGAAGATTTTGTCAGGGACAACAATATTCAAACTCTCAATGTTGCAGGTAACAGAGAAAGTGTTGCACCAGGTCTTCAAGCTGCTACTGCCGAAATAGTACTTCGGGGCTTGGCTCCTATAATAGAGAAAAATGCAATTATCGTTAATGATACTCATAAAGCACAAACACCTACCAATTCAGTAAATACACCTCAACAATTAGAAACTGAACCAGGGATTAATATTACTTCTAGGAGTGACGACCCATTTGGGGCAGTATTAACCGCTACTACTTGCAAATCCAAACAAGCAGGAACAATTGAGGGAGATTACCCAGTATATTACCGAGATAATAAACCAATGCCAGCCGGTCAACAAGGACCAGAGTTTTATGGTGAAGCAAAACCCGCTGGTCAACCTTTTCTCTCGGCACAGCAAGCATTCTACGCTTACAAAGAAGAGTATAAACCAGGGGAACCAATGGTCAAACTAATGACCGATATCCTACAAGCGCGACTTGAACAGCATCCTGACATAGTAAATGAAGTAACTGCAAGAGGTGGAATGGATTGGTTGAAGAAATGCAGCTATACCGTGACCACTATTGACCCCGAAAACCCTGAAAAAAAAGCAAGCTTTTGGGAGGGAGAAGGACTAAAATCCCCATACATCCGAGCGCTTGCAACAGCATATATCAAAGTTATTGAGTTAGACCAAGTTAGCACCGCACAAAAAAATCTTCAACAGCCACAAAGTAATAATTTAAATGGTTTGGATTCTTCCCCACTCCCTACTCACATTCCCTCTACCCCTATAAATAATCACTCAATTAGTGAATTCACGGATGATGAACAACAAGTTTATGAACGTAATGACCAACTTGAAAATGCTTTCAATTCCACCAAGAATGGGAAAACGCAAGTTGGAGCAATGGACTCTATTATCGACAAAATGAAAGCTAATACCATCCAAACTTTACAGGACTGGCATGTAGCTGCTCAACAACTCGGTAAAAGTGAAAGATATCTTAACCGTATACAGGAGGTAACCCAAGATTATATTTATAAAAATATTAGCCTTGATAGAGCCTTTACCGCTATGGATAAAGATACAAAGGCTCTAGAAAAAGTAAATGAAATAACCGCTCTTGCTCACAAAATCTCACAAACTTTTGGTAAAACTGATGTTAATGGAATTACGTCAGTACAAACTGAAAGCTACAAAAATTATAAGATTGCTACCAAAAATCAAGATAATACATACTTGATTAAAGACAAAGACGATAATGTTTTACTGTATGTAAAACAAGGTAAAACACAAGTTAGTAATCTTAATGATGATGTAGTCCGTGATTTCAGGTTTATTGATTTTAAAATCAATGAATCATTGAAAAATACTCGTAAAGAATTAGTGGAGAAGTAAAAATGAACGCAGCAGATATTTTAGGCAATGTCGATATAGAAAATATGAGCATTGCTACAAAAGCAAACCTTGTTCGTGATATGATGAAATATTTAAATATTACAGACGAGGATATTGAGGATTATAAAAATTCTCAACTTGATAATAAAGATTACGATAAAGAGCAAAAAGAAGCTGCAAGTAATTTTAGTTCTGTAATTAAGGAGATAACCAATGTTGAGCAACAAATTGTTGATAAAACATTATTTCATTACAATCAGCTTGAAGCTGCTATCACTCAAACTCAAGATAATAATCCTCAAGAAAGCAATGATAATAAAAACTCGAATAACAGCAGCAATAGCAATACTGAACAATCTAAAGAAGAAAAACAAATACAGATAGTAACTAATGATGATGTCAAAAAATTTGTGATTCCTGTAGTGGTCGAACGAATCGTTACACATGGTAAGGAAACAAAAGAGGGAATTATATATGAAAGTGAAGATTATAATGCCACACTAAAATTAGATAAAGATAGCCAAATGCTTAGTTTAGATAGAAACTCTGACACGGTAGAAGAAGCACTGCTAGCCTCCAAAAATAATAACGATAACTCGTATACTATTGTTATTAACAATCTTACACAAGAAGAATTTGAACGATTTAAAGCTTTGTTCCTCGAACAAAAAATACGCCAAGAACAAAGCAAGCTAACTGAAAATAAACCTATAAATGAACTAGATTAAAACAACCTTATTAGGACTCCAAAACTAAAAGCTGTAAAGATTATAATCAACTTTATGGTTTGGTTTACTGGAGTCCTAGGGCAAATAATAGAAGCAATCACTAAATAATAAATTGGTCGAGACAAATTAGCTGAATTCACTAGATTTGAATATAGGAACGTAATACCCAATGTACCTAAAACTATAAACAAAGACCAAGTTATTACACTTTCGATATGGTCAAATAAGTTTTGAACACTCTTCATAAAGTTTTTAAATATCCTCGTTAATTTTACTTAGGCTACTTTCAATCAATATAAAATAGTTAATATAAATAATTGATAAAAAATTAATTTATATTTTTAGTAATATTATAAATTTTCTATAAAACTAAATTAAATATTAATTTAAGATGAAAATTGAAAAACAATTTTAGATAATTGATGAAGATGGTTACAAACAAAATATTTAGTGTTATAAGTGTTATTACGTTGCTAAAAAATATCAAACTGTACTATGCAGCTAATTAACATTGTTATCATCGAAAATGATAATTTCTCTAGAATTGGGCTAGAGTTGATTTTAACTAGTACTAACAAATTTATTATTGCTGCATCAACCAAGAATAAAGAAGATGGATTATTAAAGGTCGAGTTATTGAAGCCGGATGCGGTAATAATTAACATCGACTTTCTACCCTGTGGAACCGATTTTATTAATGATATCAAAAAAATTGATAATAACATTAAGATAATCGTTATAACCGCTAGCACAAATCAAGGAATTATTAGGGAAGTGATTAATAATGGGGTAGACTGCTGTTATTGTAAAATTAGCTCCCACGAACAAGCAGAAGAAAAGCTAATTGAAGCAATATTAGCCGCAACTCGCAATGAATTATGGGTTGACCCATGTATAAACCGCATTTATGTTAATAGTCAAAAAAACTTAGACAAAGAAAAGCTCAGAATAATTAATAGCTTTTCTCAAAAAGAAATTGATATCCTCAGATTAATGGCAGGTGGTGTGAGCCATGAGAATACGGCAAACCGTCTCTATCTGTCTGTGGGTACTGTGCGAGCATACCTAAACACCATATACACTAAGCTAGGAGTGGGTGACCGCATCAACGCAATCCGAGAAGCCATTAACCTGGATATCATATCTTTTAATGATATGCAAATAGGAGTGAAAGTTACACCATTACCTAAAAAAGGCAAGGTTGTGCAAATGAAATCACGTAAAAAGAATGACAAGATGGCTGCTTAGTCAACTAAAATTACACAACCCTGTTGTTTTTTGCTTTTGCTACAAGTCTCAATGATTGGTTTATTTCGCTCGTATACTTTACGCGCTAATCTGCCTTGAGGTGATTTTACCCACTGTAATAAATTCTTGTCTTCAGCAGAAAGCTTAACAGAACTTGCAGCAGACCCCACACTTCCCACAATCGTGCTATAAGTAAATGCACCAACTCCAATACCAAGCGCTAGAACAATCCCCAAGACTCCACCAATTTGTACTAACCCCCAATCACTAATCGGAGAAAGCGATGCAACTGGATTTGCTTTACCTGATTTGTTATGCTGCTTTAATAGTTCCTTTGCAGCTTGTGAAATCGCTGATTTTTGCTGCTGTACGGCAACATCAGAAGCAGCATCAAGTTTGTCATCAACTATTTGAGTCCAACCTACAACTATCGACTGTATCTTTGTTGGTAGTTGTTCTAAAATTCCCTGAGTACTACCCAGTTCGGCATACAAGTTAAAAAGAGGGTCACTGGGTTTAATACCCATTTGTAATATCATTTCTCGCATCTGTTCTTTTTTCTTGTCGTCAGCAGAATCAAGCACTTTTTGTACGGTTGAATTTATCTCGCTCATAAAGTTTGTTTACCATTTAACTCTTCTTTTAGTTTGCTCCACGGCTATTTCCTCAATCTTCTCTAAGCCTAAGTACTTAAAAGCTCGGTTGTTATTTGTCACAGAAGCATAAAAGCTTTCTATCCAATGAAAAATTAGCGAACGCTCAAGGAGATAAAGGGGTGATTTCTCAGATATTGCTTCCTGATATGTCAGATTAGTATCATCTAATTTCTGGTAATATATATCGTGCAACTGATTTAAACACAATTCTGTTCCTTGCAAATTATTTACAATTTCTTGTATTGGCTGACCGTCGTAATAATTAAATTCATCTCCAAAATGTAAGTTTTTTACTACCACATAGTCTACAGAATTGCTATAAGTTCCACACAAATCTTCTAAATATTCATGAACACAATCCCTACGGTGAGATATAGGATGTAAAAAAGTAATACGATAACCCAACAAATTTAAATTATCGATTAAAGAAACATCCTTTTCAAAATACTTAAATTGCTGTAAATTCTGACCTGGCATATCTGTAAATACCAAATCCACAGATTTATCATTTTCCAGGTTCATCAATAATATATCACTTTCACCACGGCTAAATCCCAATAATGGTATCTTGAAATCGCTTCTTTCATACATGGATAATTTATTACGGTTACCATGATAAAATACCCTCACTGATTTAGAGTGATTGCGATACATTTCCAGCATTAAACGTGAAGTAGTTGATTTTCCAACACGAGCATCACCCATTGTTATTACAAATCGTTTACTTAACATAATAATCGGAGAAAGGCAGAGGGCAGAGGGCAGAAGGCAGAAGGGAAGAATAAGTTAAGAAGATAACGACGAATACACTCTATTCCCCCTAAATTTTTTATGCTGGGTTTTCAGTTTCTGAAGAGTTTTCTTGTTTTTCCTTTAATTCAGTAGATTTCTTCCATGCCTCATTCAGCGCTTCAATATTTACTGGTGGGTAGTATTCTAGATTTGCAGGATTGTCCAACCCCAATAAATTTTTAACTGGCTCTAGCTGAGTAGAAACCTCATTTAACCAGGACTGAGTTCTTGCTTTTAGTACAATATCCGTCTTTGGGTGAACTTTGACATCTTCAAACGTTAGTGAGTTAGTATCAACAAAATCGTAAGTCTTGTAAAATAAATCAGGTAAACAAACTTCTTTCATTCCCTTGGACAACATTGTTGAACGAAATGGCGAATTGTCATACCTTTCAAACTTGTTGGCTGTTTCCCCAAAAAATAGATTTTTTACAACAATATAGCTTGGTATATCTCCACAAGTATTGTACAAAGCTTGTAATAAGTTAATAGAATCAAGCGTCCTACTAATTACGGACAATAAAGTTACTTCACACTTTAGCTCGTTCTTTACAATATTGAAAAAGTCAAACTCTTTTACAAACCTGTCAAAAAATATTCCAGACTGTGCTGGCAAATCAACCAAAAATATAGGTACTTGCTTTTGGTCAATATGAGTAATCAAAATATCAGCGTCACCTTTAGTAAAAAAGTTAGCAAATTCTATATCTTTTTCATAGCTAATCTTAAAATGTCGGTGTAATTGAGGATTTCTGGTATCACACTCAAACGCTAGACAGGGGATGCTATCTTTAATATAAAGCTGGAACAAAGCACGAGCTAAAGTACTTTTACCAACACCACCCTTTTCTCCTGTAACAATCACTAGTCTTTTAGAGTAATCGCTACTAGCTTGATTATTTGAGTAATTATTGTTGCTCTGCATATGTTTTTTCGTCATGTTAAATAAAATGTTAGTGATAAATTTAAGATGCAGCGTCAATTACTACATCATGACGGAGCCATCTAATAAACTTACGCGCATCTTGATAACCGTAAGTTTTAAAGATATGATTTAAAGCAAGCCAGCATAAAGTATCAAACTCCTGAATTTCATTGGTTCCTAAGCCGATAACTATTTCTCTTCTTCGTCTCCACTTAGTAGGAATATTTTCTAGGAATCTAGATTTAGTTATCTCATTTACCGCTACATGAAAATAGGGTGAAACTATTTTAAATATGTCTTCGGAAATAAACTCTATTCCACTAATTAAATCAAGAACTCGTAGCTCTTGACCTTGAAAGGTAACAACACGATAACGATGCATAACATCAACTGCAAACAGGATAAATTCAATATATACAATATCCACAAAAAAAATAATTAACAATTAGCCAGAGTTTTATAAACATTTAACCAAAATTGAATTGTTTAATATTTTTTGGTTTTTTATGGTTTTAAAAAAAGTAGATTTAGTAGTTTTTTCAAAGGATTGTTGATTATATAAGTTATTCTCTAAAAACTTTGGAAATCTAGAATTGGTAGTTCAAAAGGCTTAAAGAAAAAATTAGATACTGCAAACTTAAGTGGTTGAGCGCATCTCATAATACAGCTAGTTCATAGATGGGGATTCTTTCGCTACATAGGTTTTTACTAGGGGATATATGGATTACTACGGCTATTACTACGGCTACCCTTAAATGTACCATTTTCAATACTTTCAGGCTCAATCGCTTTTTATCCCCTAGTAATTCATAAAGCTTACTTCTATCTAAATAGTAGAGCTTATGTACTATAACTAGTAGGAATATGAGAATTATTGTATACACTTATAAAGATTAACAATGCCACTCTCTTCTGTTCCTCACGCTTAATTTTACTAGGGGATATATGGATTACTACGGCTATTACTACGGCTACCCCAAAGGTACTTGTTTCAATGCTTTGCGCCACTATTACAAAATTATCCCCTAGTCATTTATTAGAAAAAACATACTTCAGCTAAAAATTTTCATATCTATATACTATGTACCCAATATTGCCATTGAGTACATACAATCAATACTTATAAAGCTTGTTACTCCACCACTCCTAAGACCTTTAAAATCTCTTTTACAGGTACTTTTTCCCTATCCATTCTTGAAACCTGGGACAATAACCGCTTTGGTATATACCTAGTTGATTTGACAAGGCAATCCCCATCATCCCAAAACTCGTAGTGATAATAAGGTTGTTGGTAGTCCTTACCTTTTTTAGTAATAGTACGCCAATGGATGCTACCACTTCCTTCACCCTTTTCTCGTCTAATTTTACTAGGGGATATTTGATTACTACGGCTATTACTACGGCTACCCTCAAAGGTACTGGTTTCAATGCTTTCAGACTCAATCGCTCTTTTGTCCTCTAGTAATTCTACATCGCCGGACTCAACACCCAATAACCTCAATATCTCTATAACAGGACGCTTCTTTTCATTAGCATCTTCAACCAGCCCTAGTAATTGCTGTTGTATATATTTGGTTCTATCTTTCCCATTTTCTCTCCATTGGTAATAGGCTTGAGGGTAATCTTTACCGTTTTTATTAATCGTGCGCCAATGAATATAACCGTTGCCTTCACCTGGTAATCGTCTTTCAATTTGCTTAGTTATATCCAATGAAATTTCTTTATTAGGGGTATCCTCAGCTTCTAAAGCTTTTAAAGTTTCTCGTAATGAATCAGTTTGCTGATGGATAGCAGTATGAATAGTACGGTTTAGGGCTTGAGAGCTTTCAATATAGGCTTTAGCAAGAGGAGAAAGCTTGTTAGAGGCTGGTGATTGAACTGGGTTTTGGTAAGTATTTAGCCAATATTCCACCCAATCTGAGACTAGTAGTGCAAACTCTGCACTAATCCACATCGCCAATGGCACAGCTAATTTATAGTGAATCCAAGTTCCACCACCATTTTTTGGTGAACCTCGTTTTACTACTACTAATGTTGGGTAAGTCGCTGAAATCCTTGTAAATACTGAATTGCCACTTTTGAGGTTTTTGATTGGAATCGGTTTTACTTGTAATTTTGTTGCTAAAGCGATAACTAAATCAAAAGCAGAGTCAGTTTTCAACCAATCTGAAACATCTCTTGCATAAGCTGCACACATTGCAGTTGCATTGATGTAACCGTCTTCGTGGCGTTGCCCAACCTGCAAGCCATTAGCTTCATGCATTATGATATTCATTGTGCGTTCTTGTGTAACGTACAGCCCCTGGGGATAAAAGCTGGTGCAAACAGCTCCCACGAGGGGTTTCTATTATTTTAGTACTTTCCTTAGAAAAAATACATTATTACTAGTATTTTCTCTAATGGTAAATTAGAAGTATTTGTTATTACCAATTAACTCCCAGTATTAGCTATATCTCTAGATTCAAGGCACTTAAAATCTCTATTACTGTGGCTTTTTTCGCTTCTAACTCTTGAATGTTATTTAAAAGACGTTTAGGAATATAAGTACTTTTTGAAACCGCCTTATCTCTTATATGCAACTGCCAGTCATACCAAGCTTGCTGGTACTGTTTTCCATTTTTCTTTGTTATGGTACGCCATTGTATTCGCCCCGTACCTTCCCCTCTGCTTCTTCTTTTATTAATAGCTGTTGAATTTTGACTATGCTCTACCGCTTCTACTGATTCAGTACTAATGGTTGAGTTGTTAACCGTTAGTACTGCATGGCTAGACCCCCCAGTACTAATGGTTGAGTTGTTAACCGTTAGTACCGCATGGTTAGACCCCTCAGTACTAATGGTTGAGTTGTTAACCGTTAGTACTGCATGGCTAGACTCCCCAGTACTAATGGTTGAGTTGTTAACCGTTAGTACCGCATGGTTAGACCCCTCAGTACTAATGGTTGAGTCGTCAACCGTTAGTACTGCTTCATCGATGTGGCTATCTAATTGACTATCAGCAGATGAGGTATTAACCATTGGTCTCTCAATAGCAGCTTTACTTTCTAAGCTGTCACTTGGTTGATGAAATTCCCCATACTCAAAAAACACTTCTTTAAAACGTTGCGGATTGCTCCCCCAATACACCAATACATGAGCTTGCCGTGCAGAAAGACGTGTTTGGTAGTTAGCGTCAAGAAATTTTATGCGTCCTTTCCAAAAATACACATAGTTAGTTTTGAGAAACGGACTAAGCCAATTGGTTTCAGTTGCAGCTGGTACAAGAGCGATCGCCTCAGTAACTCTGCCAGCTTCAAATTCTACCTGTAGTTTTTTCATCCACTTGCCAGGACAACTATACGGAGGATTCATGAATACTCGCCCATGCCATTCCTTACTTAACCCATCGTCGGATGCTGTGTAGTGCAAAGTTGCAGGAATATGTTTACCATCATCTGCACATGGGTCTAGGTCAATTTTTACCAAGGCTCTCACCATCAATTCAGCAATATCTCCTGGCGTGTACCAAAGGTCGGATGCTTTTGATTTGGGCTTTTCAGATTCAGGACTATCGTATGTACATGCATCTGATGGATTGTTGCATGTCAGTTTTTCTTGTACCAAAAGCTGCTGATTTGTGGCCGTTATACTAAAAAACCCCTGTTTTCCCTTCACTGCAAATGGTTCAGCAAGTGGTTGAATATTTTCAAGTTTCCAAGCATACCTGACAACTTGCCAGTCCCCACAAAGAATTTCGCTTTGGGATTGTTCTGCAATAAACTCCGCAGTCATCTCAATACAGTCAACCAAATCTACCAAAGCGATTGCACAACTATGAGTAAAGGTGTCCCAAGGTGGTAGTTGTAATTCGTCCTTGATTTTCAAATATTCCTTGTATTGCTTACTGTTAGAAGCAGTTGCACAAATCAACAACTTACCCCTGTAACTAGTTTTCCAACTTCTGGTTTCATAGTG
>JAESGU010000093.1_pt1 | contig 57873 bp, 53 predicted proteins | sample 9266271 | NCBI WGS metagenome assembly JAESGU01 (sample SAMN15740544, study PRJNA653495) | algae metagenome | isolation source: Scytonematopsis contorta HA4267-MV1 and co-occurring heterotrophs from mud... | place: USA: Palolo Valley Trail, Honolulu, Hawaii | collected 2009-07-25
TGCGGCTGGTCTCATGCTGGCCGTCCAGCGGCATGCGCGACAGGCCGTCACGCCAAGTGCTCGGGCCGCCGGACACTACGCCGCTCCGCGGCCCAGCGCCCGACAGCCCGAAGGTGCACCAGTGAGCGCGCTGGCGCAGCTGGGCCTGTCGCCCGTGATCAACGCGGCCGGCACCCTCACGCGCCTGGGCGGCCAGCCGATGGCGCCCGAGGTGGTGGCCGCGATGGCCGAGGCGGCGGGCGTGTCGCTCGACATCGCCGAACTGCAACGCGCCGCCGGCGCCGCGATCGCGCGCGCAACGGGCGCCGAGGCCGGCATGGTCACCACGGGGGCTGCGGCGGCGCTGACGCTGTCGGCCGCCGCGTGCCTGGCCGGCAACGATCCGGCGCGCATGGCCGCGCTGCCGCACACCGACGGCATGGCCAACGAGATCCTGGTGCCGCGCACGCATCGCAGCCAGTACACCCGCGCCTTGTGCGTGGCGGGCGCGCGGCTGGTGGATCTGGGCCACAATGATCGCGGCACCGGGGCCGGCATTCGCGGCCTGGAGGCGTGGGAGGTTGCCGCCGCGCGCACGCCGCGCGCCGTGGCCTTCTTCTTCGCCGCCACGCCGGAAACGCTGCCGGAGCTTCCGCGCATCACGGCAATCTGCCGTGAGCTCGCGCTGCCGGTGATCGTGGATGCGGCGGCACAACTACCGCCGGCGGCCAACCTCACGCGCATCATCGCCGATGGCGCCGATCTGGTGGCGTTCTCGGGCGGCAAGGCGATCGGTGGGCCGCAGGCCAGCGGCATCCTGGCCGGGCGCGCCAATCTGGTGGCGTCGGCGCTGGTGCAGATGTTGGACATGGACGTGCCGCCCGAAACCTGGCGCCCGCCGCCCGGCCTCAACATGGCGGGGCCGCCGCATCACGGCATCGGCCGCGGCTTCAAGGCGGGCAAGGAGGAGATCGTGGGCCTGCTGGTGGCGCTGCAGCGCTTCCTGGCACGCGACGAAGCCGCCGAGTCCGCCGCGATCGGCGCGCGGCTGGCGGCGATCGCGGCAGGCCTGGCGGGGCTTGACCTGCTCGTGCCGCGCCTGGTCGATGGCGCCGCCACGGGCAAGCTGCCGGTGCTGGAGCTGCATTGCGCACCGGCTGGCGTCGCGGCGATCCTGGCCGCGCGGCTCCGCGAGGGCGATCCGGCCGTGCATGTGTCGGAGCGTCGCGCCCGGCAGGGGGTGCTGATCGTGGATGCACAGGCGCTGCGGCCAGAGGACGATGCCCGGCTGGTGGCGGCGCTGCGGGCGCTGGGCTGACCCTGTGCGCTCAGAACTGCAAATGCGATTGACTCGCAACCGCATTTCCGCATTCTTGCACCGCGCGTCGCAGGCGGCGCGATGGGGAACCGGAACCGATGCGTGCTGCCCGACTTGGCCTGGCTGCCGTGCTGCTGACATCCTCGGCCCTGGCCCAGCAGGCCGCCACGCCGCTGGACGCCGTCACCAGCACCGCCACCCGCACCGAGAACCGCGCCGGCGACGTCGCCGTGCCGGTCAGCGTGGTCGGGCGCGATGCGATCGAGCGCCGCCAGCCGCGCAGCTTGCTTGACCTGATCGGAGACATCCCCGGCGTCGAGGCCTCGGGCGTGCCGCGCCAGACCGTGATGCAGCCCATCATCCGGGGCCTCGGCGATGATCGCATCGTGTTCCGCGTCGATGGCGTGCGGAACAACTTCAACGCCGGCCACCGCGGGCGCAGCTTCCTGGACCCTTACCTGCTGAAGCAGGTCGATGTGGTGCGGGGGCCTGGCAGCGTGCTGTACGGCTCGGGCGCGCTGGGCGGCGTGGTGGCGGCCGAAACCATCGACCCGGCCGACATATTGCGCCCCGGCCAGAACATCGGCGGCTTCACCCGCTTCGGCGCGCAGACCCAGGGCAATGGCCTGGCCGGCACGCTGGCACTGGCCGGGCGCGGCGGGCCGCTCGATGCGCTGGTGGCGTTGTCGGGCCTGACCAACAACAATTTCCGCGACGGCCGCGACCGCGCCATTCCCTACAGCGCCGAGGACGCGGGCGCGGGCCTGGCGAAGCTGGGCGGCACGCTGGGCGGGCATCGGATCCAGTTGATCGCCTCGCGCTTCGACGATCGCAGCACCATGCCGATCGCCGCCAACACCACCAGCACCACCAGCCCCGCCAACCGCCGCACCACGCAGGACAGTGTTGCCCTGCGCTACCGGTTCGAGGATGCGGCCGTGCCGCTGCTGGCGCCGCGCCTGACGCTCTATGGCATCAACACCGAGATCGCCGAGCGGCGCCTGACCGGCACGCGCGCCACCGACCGCACGCAGTTGGAAACGCGCGGCTTCGACCTGCAGAATACGTCGCGCTTCGGGCTGTGGGGCCGGCATGCGCTGACCTTCGGCGCCGATGGCTTCCGCGACGAACAGGAAGGCAGCAGCAACGGCGCGCCCCGCCCGCAATTCCCGAACGCGCGCCAGACCATCCTTGGCCTGTTCGTGCAGGACGAATGGACGGTGTGGGACACGGTCACGGTCACGCCCGGCCTGCGCTACGACAGTTTTGACCAGGAAGCCGCGAACAACGCCAACGACCGGTCGCGCGATCGGCTCAGCCCCAAGCTTTCCATCGCCTGGCAGGCGCTGCCCTGGCTGCAGCCCTATGTCGCCTATGCCGAGGCGTTCCGCCCCCCGTCGCTGACCGAGCTCTACGTCTCCGGCCAGCATTTCCCCGGCAACGTCTTCGTGCCCAACCCCAACCTTCAGCCGGAAGTCGCCAAGAACAAGGAGATCGGCGTCAACCTTCGCTTCAGCGACGTGCTGCGCGCGGGCGATCGGCTGCGCTCACGCATCAGCCTGTTTCGCAACGACATCGACGACTACATCGAGCAGCGCGTGAACGCGACCACCACCACGCGCAGCAACATCGCCAATGCGCGCATCGACGGTATCGAGGCGGAGGTGCAGTACGACGCCGGCACCTGGTACGCCAACCTGGGCGCCAGTGCGCTGCGCGGCGAGAACACCGACACGGGCGAGCCGCTGTTCGACATCCCGGCGCATCGCGTGACCCTGTCCGGCGGCTACCGCTTCCTGGAATGGGGCGTGCTGGTGGGGGCGCGCGTGACCGCCGCGGCCGAGCAGGACCGGCGGCCCCAGGGGCTGGCGGACGCCCCGGCCTATGCGGTGATGGACCTGTTCGCGTCCTGGGTGCCGCCGGCGTTCGACCGCGTGCGCGTCGATCTCGGCATCGACAACCTGTTCGACACGCAATACGTACGCGCCAACTGGTACAGCGCACCGCCGCCACCGCCCTTCTACGAAGTCGGCCGCAACGTGCGCGGCGCGATCAAGATCAGCTTCTGACGCCATGGCGACCGCGGCGATGCGCACCCCTGCCGCCGCGTCACTGCTGCTGCACGGTGCGGTCGCCGCAGCGCTGCTGCTGACGCTGCCCGGGCAGCGCGGCATCCAGGCGCCGACGCTCATGGTGATGGAGCTGGCGCTGGTGGCGGCGTCGCCCGAGGGCGAAGCCGCACCCGAGCCGACGCAGGCCGAGCCGACGCAGGCGGAGGCTGTCGCGGAACCTGGTGCGCCGGAGAGCACCACGGCGCTGGACCTGCCGGATACTGTCGCCGAGTTGCCGTCACCCGAGCTGCCGCCGCTCCCGGAGGCGCCGGCGGCCTTGCCGCTGCCCGAACCGGGCCTGCCGCTGCCCGTGTCGGATGCCGTTGCCGAACGCCCGTCGGAACCGGCACCTGGGCCGCCGCCGCGCCCGGCGCCACAGCGCGCTGCCGCGGTGCCACGCCCGTCGCCACCGCGCGCCGCGCCGACAGGTGGCGGTGCCGCGGCGCAGCCTCAGGCCGCACCCGCCGCCGCGCCGGCTGCACCCGCCACGGCACCTGGCCCGCCGCCGGTGATCACCGATGCACGCTACCGCTCGCCGCCCGCGCCGCCGGTCTATCCGCCCGGCGCGGTCAGCCTGGGCATCACCGGCAGCGTCATCCTGCGCGCGCTGGTCGGCCCCGACGGCGAAACGCACGAGCTACGGGTGTGGCGCAGCAGCGGCAATCCGCTGCTGGACAACGCGGCCCTCGCCGCCGCCCGTCGCTGGGCCTTCGCCCCCGCACGCCACGGCCCGCATCCCATCGCCGCCTGGGTCGAGGTGCCGGTGCATTTCCGCCTGAACTGAGCCCCATCCACGTCCGAACGGAGGATTCTGGTGACCACGCTTCACGATCGCTTCCAGGCACTGCGCGCCGAGCACCCGCATATCCGCGCGCGCGATGCCGCCGGGCGGCTCGCCGTGAGTGAAGGCGCGCTGGCGTTCTCGGGGGCGCTCGGCCCCGCCACGCGCCTGGCGCCGGACTGGCGTGCGCTGCTGCCCGATCTCACCACGCTCGGCCGCGTGATGGCGCTGACCCGCAACGACCACGCTGTGCACGAACGCCACGGGCGCTACCAGGACATCTCGCTGGGTGCCGGCCACGCGCTGGTGCTGGGGCCGGACATCGACCTTCGCATCTTCCTGTCGCGCTGGCGCTTCGCCCTGGCGCTGGGCGGCGAGCGGCCCTCGCTGCAATTCTTCGATCCCCAGGGTGCCGCCGTGCACAAGATCTACGCGACCGAGGCGACCGACCGCGACGCCTGGGCCGCGCTGGTCGCGGCCCATGCCGGCGACGTGCCGGCGCCGCCCGAAGCAGCGCCCGCGCCGCGCGCACCGGCCGAGGACGGCGAGGTTGATGCGGCGGCGCTGCGGCACGACTGGCTGGCGCTGCGCGACACGCACGATTTCATCCGGCTGCTGGGCGCGCACAAGGCCACGCGCCGGCAGGCCTTCGCGCTGGCCGGCGAGGACCTGGCGCAGCACCTGTCGCCCACCGCCGGCAGTGCGGCGCTGCGGCTGGCTGCCGCGCGCGACGTGAAGATCATGGTGTTCGTGGGCAATCGCGGCTGTATCCAGATCCACACCGGGCCTGTCGCGCGGCTGGTCGATGTGAAGGGCTGGTTCAACGTGCTGGACGCGGACTTCAACCTGCACCTGAACGAGGCGGGCGTGGCCGCCGCCTGGCGTGTGCGCAAGCCCACGGATGACGGCGTGGTGACCTCGATCGAGCTGCTGGACGCGGCCGGCGAGGTGGTGGCGCTGATCTTCGGCGCGCGCAAGCCGGGGGTGGCCGAGCTGCCGGCGTGGCGCGCGATCGTCGAGGACGTGGCCGGCGCCACGATGCCCGCATGATCGCGCGGCGCACCCTGCTGGCGGCGCTGGCCGCGCCCTGGGTGGCCCGTGGCGCCAGCATGCGCGTGGTGTGCGTGGGCGGTGCCATCACCGAATGCGTCTTCGCGCTGGGCCAGGACACGCGCGTTGTCGCGGTGGACAGCACCAGCCGCTTTCCCGCCCCGGTGCTGGACCTGCCGCGCATCGGCTACATGCGGGCCTTGCCGCCCGAGGGCATTGTCAGCCTGCGGCCCGACCTGGTGCTGGCTTCGTCCGATGCCGGGCCGGAGCCCGCCATCGCCGTGCTGCGCGCCGCGGGGGTGAACCTGGTGGTCGTGCCCGATCCCCCCGGCGTGGCCGGCGTGGCCGGCAAGCTGGATGCGGTCGGCGCTGCGCTGGGCGTCGATGCCGCGCCGGTGGTCGAGGCCTTCCGCGCCGATGCCGCAGCACTTGACCCATGGCTGGTGCCGGCCACAGGGCGGCGCGTGGTGTTCGTGCTGAGCCTGGCGCGCGGCGCGCCCATGGTGTCGGGCCGCAACACCAATGCGGCGGCGATGATCCAGTGGTGTGGTGGTGCCAACGCGATCGAGGGCTTCGAGGGCTACAAGCCGCTATCGGCCGAAGCCGCGATCGATGCCGCGCCCGAGGTCATCATGGTGATGGCGCACAGCCTGGCCGAGATGGGCGGCGAGGCCGCCATCCTGGCCAGCCCGCAGCTGACCCACACGCCCGCCGCGCGCGCGCGAAAAATCTTCGCGATCGACGGCAGCTACGCGATCGGCTGGGGACCGCGCGCGGCGCATGCGCGGCGCGATATCGCGCTGGGCTTCGGCATCGGTCGCTTGCCCGAACTGCCGGCGCGCGCATGGACGTGACGCTGCCGCGCGCCACCGGCCTTGGCCTCGCGCTGCTGCTGCTGGGGCTGGCGGCAGCCGTGCTGCTGGGGCCGGCGCATGTCTCGCTCGCCGGCATCCGGGCGGTGCTGGCAGACGTGCTGGGCCTGGCACCCCTGCCGGCCGCGCATGCGCGCGATGCCGCGATCCTGACCGTGATCCGCCTGCCGCGGGCGCTGCTGGCCATTGCCGTGGGCGCGGGCCTGGCGACGGCGGGCGTGGTGATGCAGGGGCTGTTCCGCAACCCGCTGGCCGATCCCGGCCTGATCGGGGTTTCGGCAGGGGCGGCGCTGGCCGCGGTGGCGGCACTGGTGCTGGGCGGCGGCCTGCTGCGCACGCCGCTGGGGCTTTGGCTGCTGCCGGTCTGTGCCTTCTGCGGCGGCCTGGCCGCCACGCTGCTGGTGGCTCGCATCGCCATGACCGAGGGCGGCATCGCGGTCGCCACGCTGCTGCTGGCCGGCATCGCGGTGAACGCGCTGGCCAATGCCGGCATCGGTCTGTTCATCTTCATCGCCGATGACCGGCAGTTGCGCGACATCACCTTCTGGATGCTGGGCAGCCTGGCTGGTGCCCGCTGGCCGCATCTGCCGGTGCTGGGGATCATGGTGGTGCTGCCCGCGCTGGCGCTGCTGTTCCTGGCGCGGTCGCTGAACGCGCTGGCGCTGGGTGAGCGCGAGGCGTTCCACCTGGGCATCGCCATCGAACGCGTGAAGCGCATCGCCATCGTGCTGGCGGCCATCACCGTTTCGGCGGGCGTGGCCTTCACCGGGCTGATCGCCTTCGTGGGCCTGGTGGTGCCGCATCTGGTGCGGCTGGCGGTGGGGGCTGATCATCGCCTGGTGCTGCCGCTTTCGGCGCTGTCGGGCGGCGCATTGCTGGTGGTGGCCGACCTGGGTGCGCGCAGCCTGGCAGCCCCCGCAGAACTTCCCATCGGCGTGCTGACCAGCGCCATCGGCGCGCCGTTCTTCCTGTGGCTGCTGCGCCGCGAGCGCGCGAAATGATCCTGGCGCGCGCGGTAGGCGTTCGCCGTGGCGGCCGCTGGCTGCTGCGGGACGTGGACGCCGTGGTGGTGCCGGGCCAGGTGCTGGCGATCATCGGCCCGAACGGCGCCGGCAAATCGACCCTGCTGTCGGTGCTGTCCGGCGCGCTACGCCCCAACGAAGGGGGCGTGGTGCTGGAAGGCACCCTGCTGCACCGCTGGCGGGCCCGGGACCTGGCGCGGCGGCGCGCGGTGATGGCGCAATCGGCGCGCGCGGCCTTTGCCTTCACCGCGCGCCAGGTCGTGGCGCTGGGCCGGCTGCCCTGGCACGGCACGCCGCACGCCGCCGACGATGCCGCCGCGATCGCGCGCGCGGCGCAGCAGGCCGGCGTGGAGCACCTGGCCGGGCGCACCATCGCCACGCTGTCGGGCGGCGAGGCGGCGCGGGTGCATTTCGCCCGCACGCTGGCCCAGCTTGACCCCGCGCGACCCAACGCCGCGCTGCTGCTGGACGAGCCCACCGCCAGCCTGGATGCCGCGCATCGCGGCCACCTGCTGCGCCACGCGCGTGCCCAGGCGGCCCTGGGCGTTGCCGTGGCCATCGTGCTGCACGATCTGAACGAAGCCCTGTTTGTCGCCGATGCCGTGCTGATGCTGCACGAAGGGCGCGTGGCCGCCCATGGCCCGCCGCGCGCCGTGCTGCGGCCAGAAGTGTTGCAGCCGGTCTATGGCGTGCCGTTCATCGCCGGCGACGGCTTCGTGCTGCCCGTGCTGGGGGCCGCGCCCCTGGCGGCCTGAGGCGGGATCGCGCAGCATGCGCGCATGACGCACACGCCCTGGCCCCCGCCCGACGCCGCTGCCGCCGGCTTCGATGCCACGAAGCTTGCCGAGGCCACCGCCTTCGCCGCCGCGCACGAAACGCCCTGGCCGCGCGACCTGGTGGCGCACATCACGGCTGCCAACACGGCGGCCGGGGAAGGTATGTTCGCAGCCCCCCGCGGACCCGTGCGCTCCCGCGGGCCGTGCAGCGGGGTGGTGCTGCGTGACGGCAGGCTGGCGGCGACCTGGGGCACGCCGGATCGCGCCGACACCACCTTCTCGGTCGCGAAATCCTATATGGCGACGCTGGTTGGCCTGGCCCTGGCCGACGGGCTGATCGGGTCGCTGGACCAGCCGATCCGCGCCACGGTGGATGATGGCGGCTTCGACCCGCCGGACAACCACGCCATCACCTGGCGCCACATGCTCACCATGACCAGCGAATGGCGCGGCACGCTGTGGGGCATTCCGGACAGCATCGACTGGAACCGCGCGATCGGGCGTGACCCGATGGCCTATCCGATGAAGGGGGCGCCGCGCGAAATCCATCCGCCCGGCCAGTACTACGAGTACAACGACGTGCGCGTGAACCGCCTGGCGCTGGCCTTGCTGCGCGTGTTCCGCCGACCGCTGCCGGAAGTGCTGCGGCTGCGCGTGATGGACCCGATCGGTGCCTCGCGCAGCTGGGAATGGCACGGCTATGACGAGGCGTGGGTGACGATCGACGGGTTGCGCATGGCCAGCGTGACCGGCGGGTCGCACTGGGGTGGCGGCATGATGATCTCGTCGTGGGATCACGCGCGCTTCGGCCTGTTGCACCTGAACGACGGCATGTGGCACGGCACGCGCATCCTGCCGGAGGGCTGGGTGCGCCAGGTCGCCACCCCCAGCGCGGTGGAGCCTGGCTATGGGCTGCTGTGGTGGCTCAACACGGGGCGCAAGTGGCAGCCCAGCGTGCCGGAAAACTGCTTCTGGGCGACCGGCGATGGCGGCAACCTGGTGTGGATCGCGCCGGACCAGCGCGTGGTTGTGGTGACGCGCTGGCTGGACAAGGCTGCGCAGGATGGCTTCCTGGGCCGCGTGCTGGGGGCGTGTGTCTAGAGTGTTTTCAAGTCAGGCGGAATCGCCTGACGCCTCGGAGAACGCGACCAGACAAATACCTGGAGTCGTTTCACCGCACTCGCTTGCGGTGAAACGACTCTAGCTCGGAAACGCCACCTCCGCCCCGCCCAGCCCCACGAAGCGCGCCACCACTTTCGACCCGCGCGCCACTTCCAGCAGCCCGCACCACGACCCGGTGGTGATGGCGGTGCCGGCCGCGATGCCGCCGCGGTCGCGCGCGATGTGGCGCACCACGGCCACCAGCGCCTCCACCGGCGAGCCTGCCGCCAGCGACCCCACGCCGTGCCCGATCACGGCGCCGTCGGCGGTGATCTCGGCCGCCTGGGTCTTCCAGTCGCGGCTGCGCCAGCCATCGAAGGCGTCGCCCAGCACCAGGCCGGCATTGGCCTGGCAGTCGGCCAGCTTCCATTCGCGGGCGGCATCGCGCCAGGGTTCGATGCGCGTGTCGCAGACCTCGATCGCGACATGCGCGCGCGCGACCGCATCCAGGATCGCATTGCGCTCCGGCGCGGTGCCGGCGGGGAAGGCGCGGGACAGCACGAAGGCGATCTCGGGCTCGACGCCGACGATGCGGAATTTTCCACTGGGATAGGCGGCGGGGGAGGGCTTCACGGTGCCCGCCATGATCGGCGAGGCCAGCGCGCCCCAGGCCCCGGCATCGGGCCCACCCTTCCAGCCGGTGATGCCGCCGCAGGCCGCTGCGGTTTCCATCTGCGCGGCATAGGCCTGCTCGATCGTGACCGGCCCCGCGGCCGGCACCACCGCGCCGCCCCGCCGTGCCGCGATGATCGCTCCGGAAAAATCCATCCGCTTCCCTCCTGTGATGACGCCGGGCACGATAGCGCGCATGGGCTTCGCGCACACCGTGGCCGGCACGCATTACGAGTTCGACGACCTGCGCACGCTGCTGGCGCGCGCCACGCCGCACCGGTCGGGTGATGCGCTGGCCGGCGTGGCGGCGGCGTCGGCCGCCGAGCGCGTGGCCGCGCAGCGGGCGCTGGCCGACCTGCCGCTGGCGCATTTCCTCAACGAGGCGGTCGTGCCGTACGAAACCGACGACGTGACGCGCCTGATCATCGACACGCATGATCGCGCCGCCTTCGGGGCGGTATCGCACCTGACGGTCGGCGGCTTTCGGGATTGGCTGCTGGGCGAGGCGACCACGGCCGCCCTGGCCGCCCTGGCCCCTGGCCTCACGCCCGAGATGGCGGCGGCGGTGTCAAAGATCATGCGCGCGGCGGATCTGATCGCGGCGGCGGCGAAATGCCGCGTGGTCACGCGCTTCCGCAACACCATCGGGTTGCCGGGCACGCTCAGCGTGCGGCTGCAGCCCAACCACCCCACCGATGACGCCCGCGGCGTGGCCGCCAGCACGCTGGATGGCCTGCTGCTGGGTGCCGGCGACGCCGTGATCGGCGTCAATCCCGCGACCGACAATGTCGCCTCCACCATCCGGCTGCTGGAGATGCTGGACATGGTGCGCGAGCGTTTCGCGATCCCGACGCAGACCTGCGTGCTGTGCCACGTCACCACCAGCCTGGCGGTGATGCAACGGGGCGCGCCGGTCGATCTGGTGTTCCAGTCGATCGGCGGCACGCAGGGGGTGAACGACAGTTTCGGCGTGTCGCTGCCATTGCTGGCCGAGGCGCGGGAAGCGGCGCTTTCGCTGAAGCGCGGCACGCTGGGCCAGAACGTGATGTATTTCGAAACCGGCCAGGGCAGCGCGCTGTCAGCCGACGCACACCGGAACTGCGACCAGCAAACGATCGAGGCGCGTGCCTATGCCGTGGCGCGCGCCCACGCGCCGCTGCTGGTCAACAGCGTCGTCGGCTTCATCGGCCCGGAATACCTGGCGGACGGCAAGCAGATTCTGCGCGCCGGGCTGGAGGATCATTTCTGCGGCAAGCTGCTTGGCCTGCCGATGGGCGTGGATGTGTGCCACACCAACCATGCCGAGGCCGACCAGGACGACATGGACGCGCTGTTGACCCTGCTGGGCGTGGCCGGCGTGACCTACGTGATGGGCGTGCCGGGGGCGGACGACATCATGCTGGGCTACCAGAGCACGAGCTTTCACGACGCGCTGGCGGTGCGCGCCGCACTCGGAAAGCGCCCCGCGCCGGAATTCGCCGCCTGGCTCGATGGCATGGGCATCGGCGCCGGTGGCATGGACGCGCTGCCCGAAAAACTCTCGCCCGCGCTGATCGGCCTGGCATGAGCAGCGTGCGTCGCTGGCGCGACCTGCGCGCTTTCACCGATGCGCGGGTGGGGCTGGGGCGCGTGGGCAACGCGCTGCCCACCGCGGCGCATCTCGATTTCCAGGAAGCGCACGCGGTGGCAAGGGATGCCGTATTCTCGGCGCTGGACGTGCCGGCGCTGCTGGCGGCACTGCCCGGCAGCGTGGCGGTGTGCAGCCAGGCGCCCGACCGGCGCAGCTATCTGCTGCGTCCCGATTTGGGTCGCCGCCTGGCCGATGCCGCACCCCTCGCACCGCATGCGGGCGACTGGGACCTCGCCTTCGTGATCGCGGACGGGTTGTGCGCCACCGGCGTGCAGCGCCATGCGCCCGAGGTCTTGTCGCGCGCCGTGCCGCGGCTGCGCCACGCTGGGCAGCGCGTGGCCCCTGTGGTGGTCGCCACACAGGCGCGCGTGGCGCTGGGCGATCCGATCGGCGCCGCGTTGGGCGCGCGCGCCGTGGCGGTGCTGATCGGCGAGCGGCCCGGCCTGTCCGCGCTGGACAGCATGGGCATCTACCTGACCTGGGCGCCGCGGCCGGGCCGCACCGATGCCGAGCGCAACTGCATCAGCAACGTGCGGCCGCACGGGCTTTCCTATGACGACGCGGCGGCGAAGCTGCTGTGGCTGATCCAGGCGATGCGGGCGTTGGGTGCAACCGGCGTGGCGCTGAAGGACGAGATGCCGGCCGGCGCTACACTTGCCGGTCCGGCAGCCGCACCAGCAATCCATTCAGCTCCGGGCGCATAGCAATCTGGCAGGACAGGCGGCTTTCCGGGCGGCGTTCGGCCACCACGCCTTCCAGCATCTCCAGCTCGCCCTCGTCCGGCGGCGCGAGCCTGCCCAGCCATTCGGTATCGACATAGACGTGGCAGGTGGCGCAACTGCACGCGCCGCCGCACTCGGCCTCGATGCCGCGCACGGAATTGCGGATCGCGCCCATCATGACGCTGGTGTTGTTCGGCACCTCGATGCTGCGGGGCGTGCCATCGGGCTGGATGTAGGTGACTGTCGGCATGCGCCGCAGATAGAGGCAGCACGCTTGCCCCGCAATCCCCCGCCCCGTACGGTCGCCCGAGCCAAAGGGGGCATTCTCGGCTGATGCAGGCCGTTTCGCTGCAATCCATCACCAAGACGTTTGGCGCCACGGCCGCGATCGGCGGCGTGACGCTGGACGTGCACGATCGCGAGTTCATGGCCGTGGTCGGCCCTTCCGGCTGCGGCAAATCGACGCTGCTGCAGATCGCTGCCGGGCTGCTTCCCGCCACCTCCGGCCAGGCAAACGTGCATGGGCGCCTGGTCACCGCGCCGCCGCCCGAGGTGGTGTACCTGTTCCAGCAATACACCCGCAGCCTGCTGCCTTGGCGGCGGGTGATCGACAACGTCGCCTTCGCCATCGAGCATCGCGGCTTTCCACGCGCCGAGGTCAACGCGCGCGCCATGACCAACCTGGCCCGCGTGGGCCTCGAAAAATTCGCGCGCCACTATCCCTGGCAGCTGTCCGGCGGCATGCAGCAGCGGGTAGCGATCGCCCGCGCGCTGACCGCGGAGCCGAAAGTGCTGATGCTGGACGAGCCGTTCTCGTCGGTCGATGCGCTGACCCGCCTCGACCTCCAGGCCCTGATCCAGGACATCTGGCTGGCCAGCCCCATGACCGTGGTGATGGTGACGCATGACGTGGACGAGGCGATCTACCTGGCCGATCGCGTCGCCGTGCTGACGCACCGCCCCAGCCGCGTGGGCGAGGTGATCGAGGTTGCCCTTGATCGCCCGCGCCGCCCGATCGAAACGCGCGAGCTGAGGCGGTTCCTCGACCTGCGCCACCACCTGCTGGACCTGCTGCTGCGACGTCCCGATGCGTGAGCGCGCTGCACGCCTGCTGACCGGGCCGCTGTTCATTGCCGCCCTGCTGCTGGCGCTGGAATGGACGGTGCAGGCGGGGCTCATCAAGCGCAGCTTGCTGCCGCCGCCCAGCCTGGTGTGGGCAGCGCTGGTGCAGCTGATTGCCTCGGGCGACTTCGCGCCGCCGCTGCTGGAAACGCTCATGCGCCTGGCGAAGGGTTTTGCCATCGGTGGCGCGCTGGCGATCGTGCTGGGACTGCTGATGGGCAGTTTTCGTGCGATCCACGATCTGCTGGAACCCGTGGTGGAGTTCATCCGCCCGGTGCCGAAATCGGCGCTGATCCCGGCTTTGATCCTGTTCCTGGGCCTGGGCGAGGCCATGAAGGTCACGTCGGTGGCACTCGCGGTCTTCTTTCCGGTGCTGGTGAACACGGTACAGGGCGTGCGCGGCGTCGATCCGGTGCTGATCGATACCGCGCGCACCTTCGGGGTTTCGCGCGCGCGCGTGCTGGCGCTGGTGGTGCTGCCGGCGGCGCTGCCCTACATCATGGCCGGGCTTCGCGTGTCGCTGGGGCTTGGCCTGGTGCTGGCAACGCTTTCGGAAATGCTGGCCGGCACCGGCGGCATCGGCTTCGTCATCCTGGACACCCAGCGCAGCTTCCGCGTGCGGCAGATGTATGCCTGGATCGTGATCCTGGCCTTGGTCGGGCTGGCGTTGAACGCGATCTTCGTCGCGCTGGAAAGGCGGCTGCTGCACTGGCAGCATGGCATCGCACACGACACCTGAGGGGAAGCACCACATGCACATCACCCGCCGCGTTGCCATCGCAGGCGCCGCCACGCTGGCCGCACCCGCGATCCGCGCGCAGACGCCCACGAAACTTCGCGTCGGCGTCATCCCGATCGTCGATATCGCGCCGCTGCATGCGGCGATGCGGCAGGGCTTCTTTGCCGCCGAGGGGCTGGAGATCGACACCGCGCCGGCGCCAGGCGGGGCCGCGATCCTGCCGGCCCTGGCTGCGGGCACCTTCCAGATCGGCTTCTCCAACGTCGTCTCCATCCTGCTGGGCATCCAGGAAGGCATCGATTTCCGCTTCATCGCCGGCGCCACGCGCAGCGGCGATCAGCCTCCCGACATCAACGCGCTGATCGTGCGAAGGGGCAGCGGGCTTGCCACCGGCAGGGATTTCGAGGGCAAGCGGCTGGCTTCCAACACGCGGGCCAACATCATCTGGCTGCGGGGCGTCGCCTGGGTGGCGGCCACCGGCGGCGACTGGCGGCGCGTCAACATGGTGGAAGTGCCGTTCCCGCAGATGGCCGATGCGCTGGTCAACAACCAGATCGACGGCGGCCTGCTGAACGAGCCGTTCCTGTCCGCAGCACTCGCCGGCATGGGCGACCGGATCGAGCGCATCGCCTGGACGCACAGCGCCACATCGCGCGGCGGTTCCATTGCGCAGTATGCCGCGATGTCGGACTGGCTTGCGCGCAACGGCGAGCTGGCGGAGAAGTTCTCGCGCGCGCTGTACAAGGGCGCCGACTGGTGCACGGCCAACCAGGGCGAGGCGCTGGACGCGCTGGTAAGTTCGTACACCCGCATCCCGCCGGAGCGGCTGCGCGGCAACGCCATGCCGGTGTTCGAGAAGCAGATTTTGGCCGCCTCGATCGAGGAGGTGCACGGGCTGATGGGCCGCTTCGGCATTGGCGGGCGCATTCCGCCGCTGCCGCAACTGCTGTTCCGCACCGCCACGTCGTAGGGCGCGCTGCTTGGGAAGGGCGTCGGGCTTCCTGCTGGTCGGCGCGCTGCTGCTGCTGTGGGAGGCGTCGGCCCGCCTGGGCTGGGTGGTCAGCGACAACTGGCCGGCGCTGTCGGTCGTGCTGGCCAGCGGCTGGCGTGACGTGCACAGCGGCGAACTGCCGCTGCTGCTGCTGGGCACGCTGGGCCGCATGGCGGCGGGCTATGCGCTGGGCGTGATGCTTGGCGTGCTGGCGGGCTTCGCCATGGCGTTCTCACCGCTGGCCGCGCGCACCTTGGGGCCGCTGACGGAACTGTTCCGCCCCATCCCGGTGCCCGCGATCATCCCGCCGCTGATCCTGTTCCTGGGCGTCGATGACGCCATGAAGATCGCGGTGGTGGCACTGACCGCGTTCTTCCCCGTCGCCGTCGGGACGGTGCAGGGCGCACAGGGCGTGGACAGCACATTGCGCGCGGTGGCGCGCACGTTCGGCGTGCCGCGGGTGCGCGCCTTCACGACCATCGTGGTGCCGGCGACCATGCCCTTCGTGCTGGCCGGCATGCGGGTATCGCTGGCGCTGGCGCTGGTGGTGACGGTGGTGGGTGAGATGATCGCCGGCGATGCCGGCCTGGGCCACTACCTGATCCTGATGCAGTTCGCCGTGCGCGCGCCCGAAATGTACTTCGCGATCCTGCTGCTGGCGGTGGTGGGCTACGCGCTGAACCGCTGCTTCGTCGCGATCGAGCGGCGCGTGCTGTTCTGGTATGCCGCGGCGGAGCGCGCGGAGGCCTCCGCCTAAAGTATCCCCGTTTCCACCAGGAACGCTTCGATCGCCCTGGCCGTTTCGGCCGGCGCATCGACTGGCGGCAAGTGCCCGCTGCCGGCAATCTCCACATAGCGCGCGCCGGAAATCAGCGCTGCCAGGCCCTGCACGATCGTGGGCGTGGTGGCCAGGTCGTCCGAGCCGCATACGCAGAGCGTGGGCAGCGTGAGCGCCGCCGTGGCCGACGTGAGGTCGGCGTCGCGCAGCGCGCCGCACAGCGCGGCATAGCCCTGTGGCGATGTGCGCAGCAGCATCATGCGCATGCCGTCCACCAGCATCGGGTCGCGCGCCTGCACCGCGGGCGGGAACCAGCGCGCGATCACGCCATCGGTCAGCGCCGCCATGCCGCCGGCCGTGACCGCGTCGATCCGCGCCTGCCAAAGCGCCACGTCGCCGATGCGCGCCGCCGTGTCGCTCAGCACCAGGGCCCGCACCAGGTCGGGCCGCGCCGCCGCCAGCGCCTGCGCCACCATGCCGCCGATGGAAAGCCCCACCACCACCGCGTGGCGCACCGCCACGGCATCCATCAGTGCCGCCAGGTCGGCGGCCAGGTCGTGCATGGAAGGCGACGCGCCGCCCAGCGACGACAACCCATGGCCCCGCATGTCGTAGCGCAGCGTGCGCACGCGCGGGCCAAGCAATGCCACCATCGCGTTCCAGGCGCGCAGATCGGTGCCCAGGGAGTTTGCGAACACGACGGTGGGCTGGAAGGGCGCGCCTTCGATCGCGAAATGGGTCAGCAGCCCGTTGTGTTCGGCGAACCTCATGCAGCAAGCCCCTTCAGATCGGCGGACAGGTCGGACGCAAGCGCGGGCGGCACGCTGCGCCCGGCGGCCAGCAGGCGGCGCGCCAGCATGTGGTCGGCGGCGCGGTTCACGCTTTCCACCGCCACCAGGCGCCCGGCGCGATACAGGAACACCGAGAATTTTCCGCTCGCCGGATCGCCGCGTGGCACGGCCTGGTCGTGGCCCGCGCCCCAGCCGGCGATCTGCAGTTTCGCGTCGAACTGGTCCGACCAGAACCAGGGCAATGCGGCATAGGGCTGGGCGTGGCCCAGGATGGCGGAAGCAGCGCATTTCGCCTGGTCGATCGCGCCCTGCACGCTTTCCAGCCTGATGTGTCCGCCGGCATGCGGGTTGGGGTGCCAGGCCACGTCACCGATCGCGAACACGCGCGCATCTGGTGTGCGCATGTCCGCGTCCACGCTGATGCCGTTGGGGCAGGGCAGGCCGGCGGCGCCCGCCAGTGTGGCATCCGGCGCCGCACCCACGCCCAGCAGCACGAGGTCCGCCGGCAGGCGCGTGCCATCGGCCAGGCGCACGGCATCGGCGCGCCCGGCACCTTCGATTGCGGCAACGCGTGCCGAAAGCCGCACCGTCACGCCGTGCGCGCCATGCAACGCCAGGAACGCATCGGCCATGGCGGTGCTGACCGCGCGCGCCATCAAGCGCGGTGCCGACTCGATCACCGCGACTTGGCGGCCCAGGCGCGCCGCCACGGCCGCGACCTCCAGTCCGATGAAGCCGCCGCCGATCACCACCACATGCTGGGCCGCATCCAGCGCGGCCTTCAGTGCCAGCGCGTCGTCCAGGCCGCGCAGCGTCAGCACGCCGTCGCGCCCCGCGCCGGGCAGCACCATGCTGCGCGCATGCGCGCCGGTGGCGAGCACCAGGTGGTCATAGGCCATGTCGTCCCGCGCCGTGGCCACGCGCCGTGCCGCGCGATCGATGCCGGTTGCGCGCAGTCCGGGGTGGAACGTGATGCGTTGGTCGGTGAACCAGGCAGCGTCGCGCAGCGCCACCTCGTTCGCGCCCTGCTTGCCCAGCAGCACGGCCTTCGACAGCGGCGGCCGTTGGTAGGGCAGGTGGGGCTCGTCGCCCAGCAGCGCGATGGCACCATGGTAGCCGCCATCGCGCAGGCTGGCGGCGCATTGCAGCCCCGCCTGGCCGGCGCCGACGATGACAACGCCGCTCATGCGCGCGCGCGGCGCACCGCTTCGGCCAGCAGGGCAGGATCGGCGATTGGCGCCTGGCAGGTGCCCGCCGTGCAGACATAGGCAGCGGCGCGACCGTCGACAGGCCCCTTGCCGACGGCGGGGTGGCCATCCGGCAACGCCGCACCGCTCAGCCGCGTGATGACCAGCGCCGGATCGGCCAGCCGCGCCGCCGCGTCGGCCAGCGCCGCAGCCCCTTCGCCCGACGAGATCACCACCGATACGCCATGCGCCAGCAGGTCGGCCGCGCACAGCAGCCAGGCATGCGCGTGCGGCGCGCGCCGAATCTCCTGGCCGAAGGCGTTGATCAGCGAATGGCAGGCGTCGCGGTGGCGCGGGTCGAAGGTCAGCAGCCACAGCCGTGTCAGGGCGTCCGCCGCCAGCCCGTTGCCGCTGGGCGTTGCGTGGTCGGTGCCGTGGCGCTGGCGCAGCGGCACATCGGGCGCGTCATGCGGCGCGGCCAGGAAGGCGCCGGTGCCGTCGGAGAAGTTTTCGGCGACGGTGGCAAGCCAGGCTTCGGCATGGCGCAGATAGTCCTGCGTGCCCGTCGCCTCGAACAGCGCAATCGCAGCGCCCGCCATGGCGCCATAATCCTCCAGTACGCCGGCATGCTTCGCCGCGCCCGCGCGGTAGCCGTGGAACAGCTTGCCGTCGCCGGCATCCAGCAGCCTGGTCACCGCCGCGAAGGCGCGCTGGGCCGCCGCGATCCACTCAGCGTGGCCGAACACCACGGCGCCGCGCGCCAGTGCCGCGATCATCAGCCCGTTCCAGTCGGCCAGCACCTTGTCGTCGCGCCGCGGCTGCGGGCGGGCGTCGCGGATGCGCAGCAGCTTTGCGCGGCACACGTCAAGCACGGCTTCCTGGGGATGCGGATACGCCATGGACGCCAGCCGATGCAGGATCGTCCTGCCCTCGAAATTGCCTTGTGGCCGCACGCCATAGACGCGCTTGAACAGGGCAGCGTCGGCGCCCAGTGCGGCGTCGATCTCGTCCGACGTCCAGACCGCCCACTTGCCTTCCTCGTGCTCGCTCTCGGCGTCCTGCGTGGCTGCGAAGGCGCCGCCTTCGGCCAGCATCTCGCGCGTGAGCCAGCCCACGATTTCCTCGGCCCGCGCGCGATACAGCGCGCCGTGCGGCATGGCGTGCGCGAAGCCCAGCAGATCGAGCAGCTGCGCGTTGTCGTACAGCATCTTCTCGAAATGCGGCACCAGCCAGCGCGCATCGACGCTGTAGCGCGCCACGCCACCGGCCAGGTGGTCGTAGATGCCGCCCTGGCACAGATTGTCCAGCAGCAGCGCCACGGCGTCGGCAGCATCAGCATTGCCGGTGCGATGTGCATCCCAGGCGATCAGGCGATAGAGCGGCGCGTTGGGGAATTTCGGGGCGCCATCAAGCCCGCCCGCGATCGGGTCGGTCGCCATCAGCAGCCCGTTCGCCGCCTGCCGCAGCCAGGCGGGATCGACCGCGCCTGCGGCCGGCCGGGGCGCGAGGCTCTCCAGCAGTCGCGCCCCCTGGCCCAGCACCTCGCCCCTTCGGTCGCGCCAGGCGGTGCTGACGGCGTCCAGGATTTCCTTGAACGAGGCGCGGCCATATTTGCGCTCGGGCGGGTAGTAGGTGCCGCCGAAGAACGGCGCGCCCTGGGGCGACAGGAAGATCGTCAGCGGCCAGCCGCCCTGTTCACCCATGCGCGCCAGTGCCTGCTGATAGAGCGCGTCGATTTCCGGCCGCTCCTCGCGGTCGAGCTTCACGCACACGAAGTTCGCGTTCATCAGCGCTGCGGTGGCAGCGTCCTGGAACGACTCGCGGGCCATCACGTGGCACCAGTGGCACGCGGCATAGCCGCTGCTGAGCAGCACCGGCACGTCGCGCTGTGCGGCCTCGGCCAGCGCGTCCGGCCCCCAGGGGCGCCAGTGCACCGGGTTGTCGGCGTGCAGCAGCAGATAGGGCGAGGTTTCGTGGCCCAGCTGGTTCATGGCGCGCAGCGTCGCAAGCCGTGCCGCGCCATGCAATCGCGAGCCGGTCCTAGACGTCTTCCACCGCTACCGGGAACAACGGCGCCAGCGCGTCCACCGGCAGCACATGGTGCACGCACCAGCGGAACGCGTCGCCGGCGGCGAATTCGGGGGGCGTCAGCGGGAAGGCCAGGTTGCCGCCGGTGCAGAGGCGCCCGGGAAAGCCGAAATGCAGCAGCGCCTGGCGCACCGCCTTGGCCGCCAGCAGGGCTGTGGCGGCGGTCGCCGCGACCACCTCCAGCAGCAGGAATTTCTCGGCCTCGCCATACACGCGGGGGTGCAGGGTGAAGCCATGGCCCACCATCGGGCGCACCTGTGCCGCGACCGTCTCCAGCGCGTCGCGCAGCACCGACGCAAATCCCGGGTCGGCGGTGCTGGCCAGCAGCACGGCGCGGGCGCCCACGCGCGCCGCCCCTTCCAGCTTCACGCTGGGCGGCGCGGGCAGGAAGCGGGCGCCCGAGACCCGCACGCGCCGGTCATCCAGCGCCGCGTAGCGCGCCTGGTCCAGGTGCAGCACGCCCTCCGGCTCGGCCACGGTGAAGGGATCGGCTTGCTCGTACAGCGCATGCGCGGCCACGCTGGTGGGCGTGGCGCGGCGCGCGGGGTTCATGCTTTCCAGCGTGAAGCCCTCGGCGTCGAGTTCGGCCAGGATGGCGTCGCGCCCGCCCGGCTCGCAGCAGATGCTGCTGCATTCCACGATCTTCGCCATGTGCGTGGCGGGGCCGTGGTCGAAGCCCAGCCACACCGGCACCGCATCGAAGATGGCGGTGTCGCAGGCGCGGCCGGCGACGATCACGTCGGCGCCGGTTTCCAGCGCGCGGATGAAGGCCTCGGTGCCCATCTGGCCCACCAGGTGCAGTGCGGCATCGACATCGGCAGCCGAGAGCGGGGGCAGCGCGCCCAGGGGCAGGCTGCGCGCGATGCCGGCCCGCACCAGGGCGCGCGGCATGTCGGCGCGGATGCTGGCCAGGCGGAAGTGCAAGCCCTGTTCGCGCGCGATCTCGCGCACCAGCACCAGCGTGGCATCCAGGTGCGGCGAAGCGCCCGCCCCGCCCGCGGTACCGATCAGCAGCGGCACGTCCAGGGCGCGGGCGCCCTCCAGCAGCAGCGCCAGGTCGCGCCGCAGCATTGCCGCGTCGGCCGAGATAGCGCCCGACCCCAGGCAGGCCGGGCCGATATCGACGCTGCCGGCATCGGCGCCGATCACGTGCGGCGCGCGCGCGAGGCCGGCGCGGTATGCCGCTTCCGGCATGCCGAAGCCGAGCTGGCCACTGGCACCAAGCACGCGCAGTGTTTTCGGACGGGCATCGCGCAGGCGGAAGGCAGCACTCATACCGGCAGCGCCAGCAGGGGCGCGTGCGCCTGCGCGCCGTAGCAGTCGCGGTCGCCCGGCGCGCCGGCGGCGTCGCGCGGCAGCACGATCTTCACCGCATGCGCGGGCGCGAAGGGTTTTATGCACACGGCATCAGCGGGCACGCGGTACAGCGCCGCAATGGAGCGAGGGTTGAGCCAGGGCGCGGCCAGGACCCGCGCCAGCGACGCGGCATCCGGCAGCATGATGTCCAGCGTCAGGGTGCCGGGCCCGGCATTCTTGCTGCGCACCACCCGCGCCAGATCGCGAAGTTCCATCCGGCGAAACTAGGCCCGGTTGACGCGCCGGCACACCCCCCGTCCTATGCGCGCGCAATTGCCGAGGGATGGGAATGGCGGTTCTGGTGACCGGCGGCGCCGGGTTCGTGGGGCTGAACCTGGTCGAGGCGCTGCTGGCGCGGGGCGAAACAGTGGTGGTGTTCGGGCGCGAGCCGCTGCCCGCGCCGGCCGCCGCCGCGTTCGCAGGCCTGCCCGGCAGGCTGACCGTGATGCAGGGCGATGTGCGCGATGACGCCGCATTGCACGCCGCATTTGGTGCTGAAAAGATCGACGCGGTGTTCCCCTTCGCTGCCGTCACCAGCGGCCCCGCCCGCGAGGCGGATGATCCCGAAAGCGTGCTGCAGGTGAACCTGCTGGGCGTGCTGGCAACCCTGCGGATGGCGCGCGCGAAAAAGGTGCGGCGCGTGATCGTGCCCAGCAGCAGCGCGGTGTACGGCGAGAGCTGGCACCGCTTCCCGACCATGACCGAGGCCGACACGCCCTGCGTGCCCACCGGCCTGTACGGCACCACGAAATACGCGGTGGAGCGGATGGGGCTGCGGCTGGGCGAGCTGTGGGGCATGGACGTGATCGCTGCCCGTATCAGCGCCGTCTTCGGCCCCTGGGAGCGCGACACCGGCATGCGCGACCTGATCGGTGCGCACACCCGCATCGCGCGCGCCGCGCTGGCCGGCGAGGCGGTGGTGCTGCCGGAGAAAGTGCCGAGCTACCACTGGGTCTATTCCCGCGATCTGGCGGCGGGCCTGCTGCATCTGCTGGACATGAAGGCCCCGCCGCAGCGCGTGTTCAACATCTGCAGCGGCATCAACTGGGGCGCGCAGATTCTCGATTGGGCGCGCATGCTGGAAGCGGCCTATCCAGCATTCCGCTGGTCGCAGGGGCCCGAGCCGACCATCCAGTTCAGCGACGCCAAGGATCGTGGCCGCAACGACATCGCGCGCATCATGGCCACCGGCTGGTCGCCCAAATTCCTGCCCGACGCCGCCTATGCCGACTATCTCTCCTGGCTGGCCGCGCACGGAGAAGCACGCGCGTGATTGATCCCGTGACGCTCGCGGTGTTGAAGGGCCGGCTGGAGCAGATCGCCGACGAGATGGATGCCACGCTGTTCCGAGCCGCCTTCAACCCGATCATCGCCGATGCGCACGATGCCTCGCACGGCCTCTATCACGCTGAGACGGGCGAGACGCTGATCCAGGGCAAGTCGGGCCTGCCGATCTTCGTGGGCGTCATGGCCTTCGGCGTGGCGGCGGTGATCGAGAAATTCGGCGCCGACGCGAAGCCCGGCGACGTGTTCGTGTTCAACGAACCCTATGAAGGCGGCACGCATGTGAGTGATTTCCGCCTTGTCCGACCGCACTTCCGTGGCGGCGAGAAATTCTGCTGGCTGGCCAGCGTGGGCCACTGGCACGACGTGGGCGGCGCGGTGCCGGGCAACTACAACCCCGCCGCCACGGAAGTGTTCCAGGAAGGCATGCTGGTGCCGCCGGTGCGCCTAGTGGCGGCCGGCGCGCTGCGCCAGGACGTGGTGGATATCGTGCTGGCCAACAGCCGCCAGCCGGCCAGCGCCTGGGGCGACCTGAACGGCCAGATCGCCGCACTCGACCTTGGCGCAAGGCGGCTGGACGAGCTGCTGGACGCCTATGGCGACGCGACCGTGGCCGAGGCGCTGGGTGAACTCCGCGCGCGCGCCGCGCAGCAGATGCAGGCCATCATCGCCGATCTGCCCGAAGGCGCCTGGTCGGCCGAGGATTTCCTGGACAATGACGGCCAGACTGACGCGCCGCTCAGGATCGCGCTGGACGTGACCATCAAGGATGGGCGCATGCGCTGGGATTTCTCGCGCTCGGCGCCCGCCTGCGCGGGGCCGGTGAACATCAGCCGCGCCACCACCATCGCCGCCTGCTACGTCGCCGTGAAGCACCTGTTTCCCGAAGTGCCGGCGAATGCGGGCGTGCTGGCGCCGCTGGACTTTGTGATCGCCGAAGGCTCGATCCTGGATGCGACCAAGCCGCGCCCGACCGCAGGCTATACCGAAACCATCCTGCGGCTGATCGACGTGGTGTTCAGCGCCTTCGACCGCATCAAGCCGGGGGCCGCGAATGCGCATGCCTATGGCACGATCAACGCGCTGTCGCTTGCCGGCCACCGCGCCGATGGGCGGCGCTGGGTGATGTTCAGCTTCTTCGGCGGCGGCCATGGCGGCAACCCGGACAGCGACGGCCTGAACCACGGCAACGCCCCCATCAGCACCGCGACCATCCCGCCCGTGGAAGTGCTGGAAGCCGCCTATCCGGTGATGTTCACTGAATGGGCGCTGCGTGAGAATTCCGGCGGCGCGGGGGCGCATCGCGGCGGGCTGGGCGCGATCTATGAGATCGAGCTGCTGGAAGCTTCGGCGGAAGCCTTCCTGTTCGGGGACCGTGCGCGTGGCGCACCGCAGGGCGTGAACGGCGGCGCACCTGGCCAGGCGAACCGCTTCACCTATCAGCAAGGCGACGGCTGGCACGCGCCGCCCATGGCATCCAAGATGACCGGCATCAGGCTCACGCGCGGCCAGCGCGTGCGGCTGGAAACGCCGGGCGGCGGCGGCTGGGGCGATCCTTCGCGCCGTGATCCCGCGCGCGCCGCGCGCGACCGGCGCCTGGGCTATACCGCATGAGCGGGCCTTCGATCGTCGCCGGCGTGGATGTCGGCGGCACCTTCACCGATGTGTTCTTCCTGGATGAAGTTTCCGGCCGCACAGACGTGGCAAAAGTGCCCAGCACGCGGCCCGACCAGTCGGTGGGGTTCCTGCAGGGGCTGGCCACGCACGCCGCCCTGGCCGATCTCGCCACCGTGGTGCACGGCACCACCGTGGGCACCAACGCCCTGCTGGAGCGGAAGGGTGCCAGGGCCGGCGTGATCATGACGCAGGGCTTTCGCGACGTGCTGGAGATGCGCAGGCGCGACCGCCCGCAAACCTGGGGCCTGCGCGGCGACTTCGACCCGCCCATTCCGCGCGACCTGCGCCTGGAAGTGCCGGAGCGCACGCTGGCCGATGGCGCGATCCACACCGCGGTCGATCTCGCGGCCGTGCGCCAGGCCGCGCAGACGCTGCGCGAGCGCGGCGCCGAGGCGGTGTGCATCGCCTTCATCAACAGCTTCGCCAACCAGGCCAACGAACGCGCGGCGGCCGCGGCGGTGCGGGCGCTGTGGCCGAACCCCTATGTGGTCGCGTCGTCCGAAATCCTGCCGGAGATGCGCGAGTTCGAACGCACCAGCACGGCGGCGCTGAACGCCTATCTGCAACCCGTGGTCGCCCACTACCTGCAGACGCTGGAGAACGGGCTGCGCCAGGCCGGCAGTGCCGCCGAGGTGCTGATCGTGCAGTCCAATGGCGGCGTGATGGACCTGGCCTCGGCCCGCGCGCTGCCGGTGCGCACCGCGCTGTCCGGCCCCGCCGCCGGCGTGATCGCCGCGGCCGAGATCGCGATGGCCGCAGGCATGCCGGACGTGATCACCGGCGACGTGGGCGGCACCAGCTTCGACGTGGCGCTGATCGCCAGCGGCCGCGCGGCGCTGGCCGCGCAGGCCAGCATCGGCTTCGGCCTCACCATCCGCTCGCCGATGGTCGAGATCACCACGATCGGCGCGGGTGGCGGGTCGATCGCGGCGGTGGACCGCGCCGGGTTGTTGCAGGTGGGGCCGGAGAGTGCCGGCAGCAATCCCGGCCCGGCCTGCTATGGCCGCGGCAACACCCGCCCGACCACGACCGATGCGCATGTGGTGCTGGGCCGCATCGACGCATCGCGCCCGATCGGCGCGCTGGCCGCGCTTGACGTGGCGGCGGCGGAGCGTGCCATCGGCGAGCATGTTGGCCGGAAGCTGGGGCTTGGCGTGCACGCGGCGGCCGAGGCCATCCTGCGCGTGGCCAACGCGAAGATGGCCGGCGCCATTCGCCTGGTGTCGATCGAACGCGGCCATGACCCGAAAAAGTTCGCGCTGATGCCGTTCGGCGGTGGCGGTGCGCTGCATGCCGGCGCGCTGATCCTGGAAACCGGCCTGGCGCGCGCGCTGGTGCCGCGGCATCCGGGGGTCACCAGCGCGCTGGGCTGCGTGATTGCCGACATGCGGCACGATTTCGTGCACACGCTGAACCGGCCGCTGGCCGCGCTGGACGAGGCTGCGGTGGCCGCGATGGTCGCCGACCTTGCTGCGAAAGGCGCGGCGCTGCTGGACCGGGCCGGCGTGCGCTTCGCCGGCCGCGCCACCGACGTGGCGTTCGACATGTCGTATCTCGGCCAGACGCACACCGTATCGGTCGCGTTGCCGGCGGGGACGGTGCCGGACCGCGCTGCGATCGGCGCGGCCTTCGATGCCGCCTATGCGGCGGCGTTCGGCCGCACGCTGTCCGGGGCTGCTTCGCGCGTGCTCAATCTGCGCGTCGCCGTCACCGGCCACCGCCCGCGCTTCGACCTGGCGCTGCTGGCGCCGGCCGCCGGCCTCACCACGGAAGCGGCGCGGCGGGGCACGCGAAAAATCCACGCGAATGGCCAATGGCACCAGGCTGGCATCTACGCGCGCCTGGCACTGCCCCCAGGGGCGCGCATTCCCGGCCCCGCGGTGCTGGACCAGCCGGACACCACCATCTTCGTCGATCCTGGCCTGGTCGCCACCGTCGATCGGCTGGGCAACGTCATCCTGGAGCGCCAGTGAGCATGCACCCCGCGAGCACGGCGCTGCTGCTGTGCGACCTGCAGAATGACTTCGTGCACCCGAAGGGTGCCTATGGCCGGGCCGGCATGGGCATGCCCGACATCGCGGCACTGCCGGCGCGCCTGGCGCCGCTCGCGCAGCGCCTGCGCGCGAAGGGCGGTGCCTCGGTCGCGACCATGTTCACGCTGGTGCCGGGGCGGGGCGGCGCCCCCCTGATCGCGCCGCACCTGAGGCAGCTGCGCCCCTTCCTGGCGCAGGGCGATTTCGCGCCGGGCAGCTGGGGCCAGGCGACGGTCGATGAGCTCCAGCCGCTGGATGGCGCGGTCGAGAAGATCGCCTACAACGCCTTCTGGAACACGCGGCTGGAATGGCTGCTGCGGCAGCTGGGCATCGAGCACCTGCTGGTCGCGGGCATCGTCACCAATGGCGGCGTGGCCAGCACGCTGCGCGATGCGCACACGCGGGGCTTCCATGTCACGCTGCTGTCGGATGGCTGTGCCGCGTTCAGGCGCGAGGTGCATGACGTGACCGTGGCGTCGCTCGCCAACCTGGTGAGGGTCTCGACCGTGGCCGAAACAATGGAGACACTCGCATGAGCAGGCTTTCGGGCAAGGTGGCGCTGGTCACCGGCGGTGCCACCGGCATCGGCCGCGCCATCGCCGAACGCTTCGCCGCCGAGGGCGCCAAGGTGGTGTCGATGGACCTGCGCGCGCACGACCTTGGCGGCGGCATCCTCACCCTCGCCGGCGACGTCACCGACGAAGCGGCGTGCCTGGCCGCGGTGCGCATGGCCACCGAAGAATTCGGCGCGCTGCACGTGCTGGTGAACAACGCGGCCGCCCCCACCGCCTATGGCGACGTCACCGACCTGCCGATCGCGGCGTGGCACAGCATCATCGGCGTGAACCTGACCGGCACGTTCCTGATGAGCCGCGCCGCCGTGCCGGCGATCGTGGCCGCGGGCGGCGGCAGCGTGATCCACATTGCCTCGCAGATGGGCCGGGTGGGGGCGGCGCGGAACTTTGCCTATTGCGCGACCAAGGGCGCGCTGATCCAGCTGGCCAAGGCCATGGCGATCGACCATGCGAAGCAGAACATCCGCGTGAATGCGCTTTCACCCGGCGCCGTGGGCACCGACCGCATCTTCGCGCTGCACAACCGGCCCGAGGAGGCCGAGGAAAAGCGCGGCCCCCTGCATGTGCTGGGACGCCTGGGCAAACCTCCGGAAATCGCCGCGGCGGCGGTATTTCTCGCCAGCGACGAAAGCAGCTTCGTGACCGGGTCTGACCTGCTGGTGGATGGCGGCTACACTGCCTGGTAGCCAAGCTGCTTGCCCCGCAATGCTGCATCCGCTAAGCGCAGCCTCGGGGAGAATGGTTTGGCGAACGACATCATCCTTGAAACCGAAGGGCTAACCAAGGAATTCCGCGGCTTCGTGGCCGTGAAGGACGTGGGCTTACGCGTGCGCCGCGGCACCATCCATGCCCTGATCGGCCCGAACGGTGCCGGCAAGACCACCTGCTTCAACCTCCTCACGAAATTCCTGGTACCCACCCGGGGCAGCATCCGCTTCAAGGGGTCCGACATCACCGGGGCGAAGCCTGCGGATATCGCGCGGCTGGGCCTGGTGCGCAGCTTCCAGATCTCCGCCGTGTTCCCGCATCTGTCGGTGCTGGAGAATGTGCGCGTGGCGCTGCAGCGCGCGCGGGGTTCCAGCTTCGATTTCTGGCGGTCCGAGAAGGTGCTGGGCGAATTCGACGCGCGCGCCCGCGAACTGCTGCAGGATGTCGGCATCGCCGAATACGCCCACCTGCCCGCCGGCCTGCTGCCCTATGGCCGCAAGCGCGCTTTGGAAATCGCCACCACGCTCGCCCTCGATCCCGAGATGCTGCTGCTGGATGAACCGACCGCCGGCATGACGCACGAGGATGTGGACCGCATCGCTGCCTTGATCAGGCGCGTGGCGGCCAGCCGCACCGTGCTGATGGTGGAGCACAACCTGTCCGTCGTCTCCGGCCTGTCCGACACCATCACGGTGCTCACGCGCGGCCAGGTGCTGACCGAAGGGAACTACGCCGCCGTGTCGAAGGACCCGCGCGTGGTGGAAGCCTATCTGGGTGCATCGGCCGAGCAGTCTCAGCAAAAGTTGGCGGCTCCGCATGGCTGAGCGTGACGCCAGCTTTGAGCTGAAAATACCGAGCGTACCAAACGCGATGCTTGAAGTTCGCGGTCTGGAGGCCTGGTACGGCGAAAGCCACGTGCTGCACGGCGTCGATTTCGACGTGGCGGAAGGCGAGGTGGTGACGCTGCTTGGCCGCAACGGCGCCGGCAAGACCACCACCATGAAATCCATCATGGGCCTGGTGGCGAACCGCAAGGGGAGCATCCGCTTCAAGGGCACCGAAACCGTGGGCATGCGCAGCGACCTGATCGCCCGCGCCGGCATCGCCCTTTGCCCCGAGGAGCGTGGCATCTTCGCCAGCCTGAGCGTTACCGAGAACCTGCTGCTGCCGCCGGTGGTCGCCCCCGGCGGCATGAGCGTGGCCGAGATCCACGCGCTGTTCCCCAACCTGGCCGAACGCGCGCGCAGCCAGGGCACGAAGCTTTCCGGCGGCGAGCAGCAGATGCTGGCGATCGGGCGCATCCTGCGCACGGGGGCCACGCTGCTGCTGCTGGACGAACCAACCGAGGGCCTGGCCCCGGTGATCATCCAGCAGATCGGCGCCACCATCCGCGAGATCAAGAAGCGCGGCTTCACCGTGCTGCTGGTCGAGCAGAATTTCCGCTTCGCCGCCACCGTCGCCGATCGCCACTACGTCATGGACCACGGCCGCATCGTCGATCAGATCGCCAACGCTGACCTCGATCGGCGGATGGACGACCTGCACGCCTATCTCGGGGTATAAGCCCAGCCACAACATGTCCTACCAGGGAGACGCGACCATGAATTTCACCCGCCGCAAGGCGCTGGCCGCCGCTGCGGCCCTGCCGCTGTTCACGCCGCTGCGCGCGCCGCTGGCCCAGGGCGGCAACACCATCCGCATCGGCGTGCTGACCGACCTTTCGTCGCTCTATACCGACCTGTCGGGCACGGGGTCGGTGCTGGCGGCGCGCATGGCGGCCGAGGATTTCGCCAAGACCAACCCGGGCTTCAACGTGGAGTTCGTCTCGGCCGACCACCAGAACCGCGCCGATGTGGGCAGCAACGCCGCACGGCAGTGGTTCGACCGCGATGGCATCGACATGATCGTCGACCTGCCGAACAGCGCGGTGGCGCTGGCGGTGAACACCGTGACGCGCGAGAAGAACAAGGTGGCGCTGGTTTCCACCGGCGCCTCGACCGCGCTGACCGGCGCGCAGTGCTCGCCCAACCTGGTGCACTGGACCTATGACACGCACAGCCAGGCCGCCGGCACCGGCCGCGCCATGGTGGCCGCCGGCGGCGACACCTGGTTCTTCCTGACCGCCGACTACGCCTTCGGCCACGCGCTGGAAGCGGATACCGAGAAGTTCGTGACCGCCTCGGGCGGGCGCGTGCTGGGCAAGGTGCGCACGCCCTTCCCCGGCACCACCGATTTCTCGGCCTTCCTGCTGCAGGCGCAGGCCAGCCGCGCCAAGGTGATTGGCCTCGCCAATGCCGGCGGCGACACCATCAACTGCATCAAGCAGGCCGCCGAATTCGGCCTGACGCGGCGCGGCCAGAAGCTCGCGGGCCTGCTGATCTTCATCACCGATGTGCATGCGCTTGGCCTGCAGACCGCGCAGGGCCTGACGCTGACCGCCAGCTTCTACTGGGACAGCAACGATGGCACGCGCGCCTTCAGCGAACGCTTCCACCCGCAGAACCGCGGCATCCGCCCCACCATGGGCCATGCCGGCTGCTACGGCGCCACGCTGCACTACCTGAAGGCCGTGGCGGCGGTGGGCGTGGCGGCAGCCAAGGCCGATGGTGCCGCCGTGGTGGCCAAGATGAAGGAACTGCGCACCGATGATCCGCTGTTCGGCCAGGGCACGATCCGTGCCGATGGCCGCAAGCTGCATCCGTGCTTCCTGTTCGAGGTGAGGCGCCCGCGGAAAGCAAGGGGCCGTGGGACTATTACAAGCTGGTGCGCGAGGTGCCGATCGACCAGGCGTGGCGCCCGTTGAACGAGGGCGGCTGCGCCCTGGTGCGCGGCTGAGTTTTCGGGGGCGGGCAGCTTCCCGCCCCCACCATTCCCCATGGACGAGATTTTCGGCGTTCCGCTGCCGCTGCTGTTCGGCCAGTTGCTGCTGGGCCTGATCAACGGCGCGTTCTATGCCCTGCTGTCGCTGGGCCTGGCGGTGATCTTCGGCCTGCTGAACATCATCAACTTCACGCATGGCGCGCAGTTCATGATGGGCGCCTTCGTGGCCTGGATGCTGCTGAACTATCTTGGCATCGGCTACTGGGGCGCGCTGGTGCTGGCGCCGCTGATCGTGGGCGCCACCGGCATCGTCATCGAACGGCTCATGATCAAGCAGCTGTACAAGCTGGACCACCTGTACGGCCTGCTGCTGACCTTCGGCCTGGCGCTGATCATCGAAGGCCTGTTCCGCAACGCCTTCGGCGCGTCCGGCCTGCCGTACCGCATTCCGCCGGAACTGTCCGGCGCCACCGACCTGGGCTTCATGTTCATGCCGAACTACCGCGGCTGGGTGGTGGTGGTGGCGCTGGTGGTGTGCCTGGGCACCTGGCTGGTGATCGAGAAAACCAAGCTTGGCGCCTATCTTCGCGCCGCCACCGAACGCGCCGACCTGGTGCAGGCCTTTGGCGTGAACGTGCCCCGCATGATCACGCTGACCTACGGCGCGGGCGTGGCGCTGGCCGCGCTGGCCGGCGTGCTGGCGGCCCCCATCTACTCGGTCAATCCCAACATGGGCGCCAACTTCATCATCTCGGTCTTCGCCGTGGTGGTGATCGGCGGCATGGGCTCGATCCTGGGCTCGATCGTCACCGGCTTCGGCATTGGCCTGATCGAGGGCCTGACGCGCGTGTTCTACCCGGAGGCTTCGGCCACGGTGATCTTCGTCATCATGGTGCTGGTGCTGCTGACGCGCCCGGCCGGTCTGTTCGGAAGGGCCTGAGAAGTGGCCGCCACCGGCGATATCGCGGCACCGCCCGCATCAGCGCAGCCCGCCCTGCTGTTCGGCTTCGGCCGCGCGCAGCTGGTGGCCTTCATCGTCATGGCGGCGGCGGTCGCGCTGGCGCCGATGGTGCTTTACCCGATCTACCTGATGAAGGTGATGTGCTTCGCGCTGTTCGCCTGCGCCTTCAACCTGCTGCTGGGCTATGTCGGGCTGCTGAGCTTCGGCCACGCCGCCTTCTTCGGCATGGGCGGCTATATCGGCGCGCATGCCGCGAAGGTTTTGGGCCTGTCGCCCGAGCTTGCGATCCTGGGTGCCGGCATGGTGGCCGCCTGCCTGGGCGCGGTGAACGGCTGGCTCGCGATCCGCCGCGCCGGCATCTACTTCGCCATGATCACGCTGGCGCTGGCGCAGATGGTGTATTTCTTCTGCCTGCAGGCGCCCTTCACCGGCGGCGAGGACGGCATCCAGCAGGTGCCGCGCGGCAAACTGCTTGGCCTGTTCAGCGTCTCGTCGGACCTTGCCATGTATGGCGTGGTCGCGGTCGTCTTCCTGGCCGGCTTCCTGCTGGTGTTCCGCGTCGTGCACAGCCCCTTCGGCCAGGTGCTGAAGGCGATCCGCGACAACGAACCGCGTGCCACGTCGCTGGGCTACCGGACCGAGCAGTACAAGCTGCTGGCCTTCGTGCTGTCGGCCTTCCTGTCGGGCGTGGCCGGCGGCACCAAGGCGCTGGTGTTCGGCATCGCCACGCTCACCGACGTGCACTGGAGCATGTCGGGCGAGGTGGTGCTGATGACGCTGGTGGGCGGCATGGGCACGGTGTTCGGCCCCGTGGTCGGCGCGCTGGTGATCGTGACCATGCAGAACTACCTGGCGCAGGCCGGCGCCTGGGTCACCGTGATCCAGGGCGTGATCTTCGTGGCCTGCGTGCTGGCGTTCCGCCGCGGTATCGTGGGGGAGCTCGCGCGCGTGCTGCGGGTGCAGCTGTAGCGGCGCATCCGCGCGGGCCTACGCGCCGGAGAGCGCCCTTCGCACCTTCTCCGGCGTATAGGGCACGCTGCGCAGCCTGATGCCCGTGGCATCGAACACCGCGTTGCCGATCGCCGGCGGCACCACCACCGTGGCCATCTCGCCGGCGCCCCAGGGCACCTGGTCCGGCCGATCGACCAGCGCGGTTTCCACGCGCGGCGCGTCGGGGAAGGCCAGCACCTTGTAGCTGGCCCAATCGACGCTGGTGACGTTGCGGCGGTCGAACGTCACCTCCTCCAGCAGCGTGCGGCTGACCGCCTGCATCACCTGGCCCTCGATCTGGTTGACCAGGCCATCGGGGTTGATCACCTGGCCGCAATCATGGCCGACCACGCAGCGCACCACGCGGATTTTTCCAGTGGCGCGCTCCACCTCCACCTCGGTCACGGCGGCGATGAAGGTGCGGGCTTCATAGCGGGCATAGGCCACGCCGCGGCCGCGCATGATGAGCCCCGTATCGCGCTGCGATCCGATCAGGCGCGGCTGCCAGCCGGCCTTGGCCACGGCGGCGCGCAGCGTTTCCAGGCCGCGCGCGTCCTTCAGGTGGCGCTGCCGATACTCCACCGCATCGGCGTCGGCCGCCGCGGCGCATTCATCCAGGAAGCATTCCACCGCAAAAGTGTTCTGCATGCGGCCGGGGCTGCGGATCCAGCTGGGCCGGAACGGCGTGTTGTCCAGCCGGTTCAGCTTGGCTTCGTGGTTGGCGAAGCCGTAGCTGGGCACCGCGTTGTTGTGGATGTTGCCGGGGTTCAGCACCGGTTTCTGCGCGATGCCGGCGAAGGTCGCGGCCAGGTTCTCGATGGGGGCGAGTTCCGTGGTTTTCGGCAGCCACCATTCGCTGCTCCAGCCGGCGATCGACCCATCCGCTGCCAGCCCCGCCTGCAACTCCATCAGCGTCGGCGGCCCCTTCGGGTCCCAGCCCAGTTCCTGCTGGCGCGTCCACTGCACGCGCACGGGGCGGCCGGTGATCTGCGCGAGCAGGGCGGCCTGCGCGCTGGCATCCTCGTGCCCGTTGCGGCCGTAGCAGCCGCTGCCTTCCGCATAGATGATGTGGATGGCGCTCTCCGGCATGTTGCACACGGCCGCGATCTCGCGCCGCAGCCAGTGCGTCGCCTGGCTGGGCGACCACACGGTCATGCGCCCGTTGATCATCTCGGCCACCGCGCAGGACGGCCCCAGCGAGGCATGCGACTGCACCGTCCAGTCGTACGTGGCGGAGAGTTTCCTCGGCGCCCCGGCGATGGCAGCAGCTGCATCGCCGGTCTTGCCGGCCGCGTCCTGGCGCGCCAGCGGAGTTGCCCGCACGTGCTGCCAAAGCTGCGCCTGGTCGGGCAGGCCCTGCCAGTCGGTCCAGGTGAGCCTGATGTCGCGGAGCGCCCGCACGGCGTTCCATTCGCGCTCGGCCAGCAGCGCCACGAACGAGTTTCGCCGCACCACGCGCAGGCCCGGGATGTGCGCCACCGAGGCTTCGTCGATCGCCGTCAGTTCGCTGCCGATGCCGGGCGGGAAGGCGATGCGCGCGTGCAGCATGCCGGGGCGGCGGATATTCACGGAATAGTCGTGCGTGCCGAACACTTTCGCCGGCACCTCGGGCCGCGGCAGCGACCTGCCCACCAGCTTCCAGGCCGAGGGCGGCTTCACCCGCGCCTGGTCGTTGACCTTGAGCTCGGTCAGTGAGTTCGCCACCAGCTCGCCCCATGTCGCCGAAGCACCACCTGGTGCCGACACGCGCGCATCGCTGACCGTGAGCGCGTCCTTCGCGGCATTGAGGCGCCCTGCCGCCACGTTCAGCAATGCCTCGCGCGCGGTGGCGGCGGCCAGGCGGATGCGCTGGCCCGCGACCTGCAGCGAAAGACTGCCCCAGGTCGGCCCCTGGTCGGGCGTCAGGTCGGTGTCGCCTTCGATCAACGCCACGCGGTCGATCGGGAAATCAAGCTCGTCGGCCACCATCTGCCGCACCGCGATGCGGATACCGGTGCCCAGGTCGACCTTGCCGTAGTAGATCGTCAGGCGGTTGTCGGCGGAGATTTCCAGGAAGGCGGCGACATCCGTCAGCGCCACGGATTTCCGCGCGGCCTGCGCGGCAGCCTCGCCCCTGGGCAGCGTGACGGTCACGATCAGCGCGCCGGCGGCGCGCAGGGCATCGCGGCGGGACAGTGTTGCGGTCATGGCTGGATTTCCCATGTCAGGCCCTCCCGGCGGCGCGCGCCACCGCCTTGGCGATGCGCGCATGCGTGCCGCAGCGGCAGATGTTGGCGGCCAGGGCCTGGGTGATCTCGGCATCCGTCGCGGCCGGCTTTTCACGCAGCAGGGCCGCCGCGGTCATGATCATGCCGTTGGCGCAGTAGCCGCACTGCACCGCCTGGTCGGTGATGAAGGCGGCCTGCACGGGATGGGGGCGATCGGGCGTGCCCAGCCCCTCCAGCGTGGTGATCGCCTTGCCCACAACACTGTTCACCGGCACCACGCAACTGCGCGCGGCCACGCCGTCGATATGCACGGTGCAGGCGCCGCACTGCGCCAGGCCGCAGCCGTATTTCGGGCTGTCGATCGCCAGGTCGTCGCGCAGCACGTACAGCAGGGGCGTGGCGGGATCGTCCACGGTCACGTCCTGCTGCCGCCCGTTCACCGAGAGCGCGATGCGCGTTGTCATTGCCGGACCCTCTCCCGCTAGTTCGTTCTGCGGGGAAAAGCCTAGCGCGACCGCCTTCAGTTCAGGAAGAGCTTGCCCGGATTGAGGATGCCGCGCGGATCGAGTGCCGCCTTCACCGCGCGCATCACCTCCAGCTGGTCCGCACCCGCTTCCTGCAGCAGGAACTCGCGCTTGCCGATGCCGATGCCGTGTTCGCCGGTGCACGTGCCGCCAAGCGCCAGCGCCCGCGCCACGATCTTCTTGTCGAGCGCGAAGGCCGCCTCGATGCTCGCCTGATCGTCGGGATCGATCAGGATCACGGTGTGGAAATTGCCGTCGCCGACATGGCCCACGATCGGCGCCACCAGGCCCGATTCCTCGATATCGGCCTTGCAGCCCAGCAGCGCATCGGAAAGGCGACTGATCGGCACGCACACATCGGTGGCGATGCCGCGGCTGCCGGGGCGCAGGGCCAGGCACGCCCAATAGGCATCGTGCCGCGCCTTCCAGAGTTTCCGGCGCTCCTCCTCGATGGTGGCGAAGGCGAACTTCTCGCCACCGAAACTCTCGGCGATGTCCTGCACGCTGGCCGCCTGCTCGGCGACCGACGCTGGCGTGCCGTGGAATTCCAGGAACAGCGTGGGGGCAGCGGCGTAGCCCTCCAGCTTCGAATAGGCGATGCAGGCGCCCATCTGCGCATCGTCCAGCAGTTCCATGCGCGCGACCGGGATGGCGGATTGCAGGGTCGCGATCACGGTTTCCACGGCGGCCTCCAGCGTCGGGAACTGGCACACCGCGGCGCTGGTGGCTTCCGGGATCGCCTGCAGCCTGAGCGTGATCTCGGTGATCACGCCCAGCGTGCCCTCGCTGCCGATGAACAGGCGCGTCAGGTCATAGCCGGCGGCGGACTTGCGCGCCCGCCCGCCGGTCTGGATCACCCGCCCATCTGCCAGCACCACGGTCAGCCCCAGCACGTTCTCCCGGATGGTGCCGTAGCGCACCGCATTGGTGCCGCTGGCGCGCGTCGCGCACATGCCGCCGATGGTGCTTTCGCTGCCCGGATCGACCGGGAAGAACAGACCCTGGTCGCGCAGGCTGGCGTTCAGCGCCTGGCGCGTGACACCCGCCTCGATCCGGCAATCAAGGTCGGGCTGGGACACCGCGATCACGCGGGTCATGCGCGACAGGTCGATCGAGATGCCGCCTCGCACCGGCGTGACATGCCCTTCCAGCGACGTGCCCGCGCCGAACGGCACCGCGGGCACCTGGTGCGCATGGCACAGCGCCAGCAGTTGCGACACTTCCTCGGTGCTGGCCACGAAGGCCACGGCGTCGGGGTCGCGCGCCGGCAGCCAGTCCTCGCCCTTGGCGTGCTGGCGCAGCAGCGATGCGTTGGTGCTGAGCCGGTCGCCCAGCATTTTCCGCGCGGCGTCGATAACGGTTGCCATGCTCAAGGGCGCAGCGCCGTCGCTTCGGTGATCGGCGGTGCCAGCGTCAGGTTGCCCGCGAGCCGATAGCCCAGCGCGAGCCGTTCGGTGCGCACCCAGACCTGCAGCAGGTCGTACAGCGGGATCGAGCAGACCGCATCCGCGATCTTCCGCTGGGCGGTTGCCCACAGCGCCATCTGCCGCGCCGGATCGGTTTCCGCCCGCGCCGCGTCGATCTCGGCATCGGCGGCGGCGCAATGCGCGAAATTGAGGCTCATGGTCGGGCGGCCCGGCGCGCTGGCCGAGTGGTAGAACTGCGTCAGGTAGCTGTCGGCCACCGGGAAGCGCGCGGCGCCGTAGAAGGTCAGCGCCGAGAGATCCTGGCGGATGCGCTGGTGGTAGGTGGCGTGGTCCACGATCTCCATCTCCAGCGTGATGCCGGCGCGCCGCAGCAGCGCCTGCACCTGCTCCATGATCGGCTGTTGCGAGGAGATGTTCGACACCACCGCGGGAATGCTGATCCCGTTCGCATGCCCCGCCTCGGCCAGCAGTGCCCGCGCGCGGGCGGGATCGGGCGCGAAGCTGGCCACATCGGTGATGCCGCCCAGGTAGCCGGGCGGCACGGCGGAAACGCCACGCTTCGCCACGTCCGCACCCACGAAGCGCACGATCAGATCAACGTTCACCGCATGCGCCACCGCGCGGCGCACGCGGATATCGTCCAGCGGTGGTTTCCGCGTGTTCAGCAGCAGGGTGCGGAATTCGCCCGGCTCGAACACCTCCACCACCGTGCCGCGGTTCTGCCGCATGCGCTCCACCCAGCGCTGCTCGCGCCGGCCGCTCATCAAATCGAGCTCGCCGGCGATGAAGGCAAGTTCCCGCGTGGAATCCGACAGGATGTAGCGGCCGGTGATGCCGGCCAGCGCCGGCCGGCCGCGGAAATAGCCCGGGTGCGCCACCAGGTGCACGGCTTGGCCGGCCTCGACCCGGTCGAAGGCGAAGGGGCCGGTGCCGATCGGGCGGGTGCGGAAGCCCTCGCCCGCCGCCTCGGCGGCGCGGCGGGACGTGATGTTGCCGCCATGGTAGTTGGCGAACAGGCCCAGCGGTGCCGGCACCGGCTGCTTCAGCACCACGCGCACCGTGCGCGCATCGATCGCCTCGATGCTGGCGACATCGCGGTAGTCGGGCGCGAAGCTGCTGCGCTGCGGATCGGCGGCGCGGCGCAGCGAATACACCACGTCGTCCGCCGTGACCTCGCCAAAACCGTGGTGGAACGGCACGCCTGGCCGCAGCGAGAAAGTCCAGGTCAGGCCATCGTCGCTGCGGGTCCAGCTCTCGGCCAGGTCGGGCTCCAGTGCGCCTGGGTCGGCGCTGCCGGGCGGAAAGCGCACCAGGCCGCTGAACGCCCAGCCCACCGCGCCCTTGTCCTGCGTCGCCGTGGCGCGGTGCGGGTCGAGCGAGCCGACGTCGCTGGCCGGCAGGCCAACACGCAGCGTCTGCGCCGCGATCGGCGATGCAATGAGCATCAAGGCGGCGGCAAGCGCGAAACGCATGGCGAAATCCTCCCCGGCGGCCTTGGATGCTGCGGCTTCCTGGGGCAGGCTGCAAGCAATGCGGTCCGGGGAGATTTTCGACGTCGCCGTGGTCGGCGGCGGCATGGTGGGCAGCGCGCTGGCCTATGGCATGGCGCAAGCCGGCGCGCGCGTGGCGCTGCTGGACGAGGGGGATCTCGCGCTGCGCGCCGCGCGCGGCAATTTCGGCCTGGTCTGGACGCAGTCCAAGGGCGACGGCATGCCCGAATATGTGCAGCTCACGCGGCAATCGGCGCGCGCGTGGCCGGGTTTCTCGGAAACCATCGCAGGCCATGCCGGGCGCGACATCGGCTATCGCAACCAGGGCGGGCTTTCCTTTTGCCTGGGTGACGCCGACTTCGCCGAGAAGACCGAGGATGTGAAGCGCCTGCACAACCAGTCCGGCACGCTGGCGCCCGATACCGTGATGCTGGACCGGCACGAGCTTGGCGCGCTGATGCCCGGCACCGCGCTGGGCCCGGACGTGGCCGGTGCCGCCTTCTGCCGCGACGATGGGCATGTGAACCCGCTTTATCTGCTGCGCGGCCTGCATGCCGGCTTGCGCGCGGCCGGGGGCGAGCACCTGCCGGGGCCGCCGGTGCACGGCATCGCGCCGGTGACGGAAGGTTTCGCGATCGACCGCGAGGGGCTTTCGGTGCGCGCGCGGAAGGTGGTGATCGCGGCCGGCGTGCACACCACGCGGCTGGCCGCCATGGTGGGCGTCGACCTGCCGGTGTTTCCCGTGCGCGGCCAGAACATGGTGACCGAGAAACTGCCGCCGCTGCTGCAGCTGCCCGCCAGCGCCATCCGCCAGACGCAGGAAGGCGTGGTGCAGATCGGTGTCTCGTACGAGGAGCATGAGTGGGATCCGGGCACCACCGTGCAGCAACTCGCGCGCATGGCCAGGCGCGCGGTGCGCATCGTGCCGGCGCTGCGGCATGCGCGCGTGGTGCGCGCCTGGGGGGCACTTCGGCCGATGACGCCGGATGGTTTCCCCGCCTATGCCGCCAGCGCGGCGCATCCGGGCGCCTTCGCCGCCGCCTGCCATTCCGGCGTCACGCTGGCGGCCGCGCATGTCCAGGTGGTGGCGCCGGCGATGCTGGCGGGGGATCTTTCCGGGCTTGCCGCCTTCACGCCCGCACGCTTCAGCAGCGAGACGAAAAATGTTCGCGCGGACCACTGACGGCGACACGGTGACCATCAGCTTCGACGGCGAGCCGATCGCGGCACGCGCGGGCGACAGCGTGGCCGCAGCCCTGCTGGCCGCCGGCGTCGCGCATTTCCGCGACACGCCGGTTTCGGGTGCCGCGCGCGGCCCGTGGTGCATGATGGGCGCCTGCTTCGACTGCCTGGTGCAGATCGACGGCGAACCAGCGCGCCAGGCCTGCATGGTGACGGTGGCCGAGGGCATGCGCGTGCGGCGCCAGCACGGCGCCGCCGACTATGCCGAGGCCGACGCGGCATGAGCGAACAGTACGACCTCGCCATCATCGGCGCCGGGCCGGCCGGCCTTGCGGCCGCGATCGAAGCCCATGGCCTTGGCGCCCGCGTGCTGCTGTTGGACGAGAACGCCGCCCCCGGCGGCCAGGTGTGGCGCGGCATCGAGGCGAATGCCGCGCGAGGAAAAGCGCTGGACGCCGACTATGCCGCCGGCGCCGAGCTTGCCGCCGCATTCCGCCACACCGGCGCCGAAGCCCGCTTCGGCGCCACCGTGTGGTGCATCGAGGGCGAGGGCACGGTGTTCTTCAGCGTTGCGGGTGCCGCGCAGAAAATCGAGGCCCAGCGCATCCTGCTGGCCACCGGCGCCACCGAGCGCCCCGTGCCCATGCCCGGCTGGACGCTGCCGGGCGTGATGACGGTGGGTGCGGCGCAGATCCTGCTGAAGACCGCCGGTCTCGCGCCGCAGGGCAAGGTGTGGCTGGCGGGGCAGGGGCCGCTGCTGCGGCTTTACGCGGTGCAGGCGCTGGCGGCGGGCGCGAGGCTTGCGGGTATCCTCGACCTGTCGCCGCCCGTGCCGCTTGGCCTGGCGGCGCATCTGCCCGCCATGATCGGCGCCAGCGACTATGTGCTGAAGGGCCTGGCCTGGGGGCGGAAAATCAACGCGGCCGGCGTGCCGTGGGTGCGCGCGGCCGATCTCGCGGCCGAAGCGGGCAGCGACGGCAAACTTGCGCGCGTAAAATTCACCACCGGCGGCCAGGCGCGCACCGAGGACGCGGACCTGCTGCTGCTGCATGACGGCGTCATCCCGAACACGCAGATCACGCGGGCGCTGGGCCTGCCGCATGACTGGGATGCTGCGCAGGCGTGCTGGCGCCCGCGCACCGACCAGTATGGCCGCACCAGCCTGGACAGCATCTTCGTGGCCGGCGATGGCGGCGGTATCCTGGGCGCGCAGGCGGCGCTGATTTCCGGCCGCATCGCCGCGCTGGCCGCGCTGGCCGACATCGAGCGCGTGTCGCACCAGAATGCGGCGCGCCGCATCGGCCCGCTGAAGCAGCGGCTGGCGAAACATGTCGCGATCCGGAAAATGCTCGACACGCTCTATCCGCCGCTGTTCCCGCGCCTGGACGACGCCACGCTGGTGTGCCGGTGCGAGGAGGTCACGGCCGGCCAGCTGCGTGAGGCGGTGCGGCTGGGGTGCCTGGGCCTCAACCAGATGAAGTCGTTCACACGCTGCGGCATGGGCCCCTGCCAGGGCCGCATGTGCGCCGCCACCGCCGCCGCCGTGATGGCCGAGGCGCGCGGCGTGCCGGTGGCCGAGATCGAGCCCTATCGCGGCCGCTTCCCGACCAAGCCGCTGACGCTGGGCGAACTCGCGGCGCTGGACGGATGAAGCCCACGCTCGATGCAATCGTGATCGGCGGCGGGCTGCATGGCCTCTCTACCGCGCTGCACCTGGCGCGGCGCGGCGCCCGGGTGGCGGTGCTGGAGCGCCGCCATGTCGGCCGGCACAGCAGCGGCATCAATGCCGGCGGCGTGCGTCGGCTGGGCCGCGACGAGCGCGAGATCGCGCTGTCGCAGATCGCCTTCGAGTTCTGGAGCAACATTCGCGACCTGGTCGGCGATGATTGCGGCTTCGTGCCCAGTGGCCAGGTGAAGCTGGCCGAGAATGCCGCCGGCATGGCGAAGCTTGAAGCCCGCGCCGATCGCATGCGGGCGCTGGGCTGGACGCACGAGGTGCTGATCGGGCGCGACGCGCTCTATCGCCGCCTGCCGGCGCTGGCGCCGGGCTGCGTCGGCGCGCTGGTGTGCGACGGCGATGGCGCGGCTGACCCCATGCGCACCGTCATGGCGTTCCGCCGCGCCTGCGTGGATGCGGGCGTGATGCTGCACGAGAGCGTCGCGGTGCTGGGCATCGGCAAGGGCGATCCGATCACGGTGGAGACCGATGCCGGACGCTTCGCCGCGCCGCGCGTGGCGAACTGCGCCGGCGCCTGGGCGCGGGATCTCGCCGCGCTGGTGGGCGAAACCATCCCGTGCGGCGTGAAGGCCAGCATGATGATCGTGACTGAGCGGCTGCCGAAATTCTGCGACCCCACCGTCGGCTCCGCCAACCGCGCCCTTTCGTTCAAACAAACAGCTTCCGGCACGGTGGTGATCGGCGGCGGCCTGCAGGGCGTGGCGGATGCGGCGGCCGAGACCAGCCGCGTGCGCTTCGCCAACCTGTCGGCCGGCGCCCGCACGGCGGCCGAGCTGTTCCCGATCGTGGCCCGCGCCCGCATCACCCGCACCTGGAGCGGGATCGAGGCGCGCACGCCCGACGAGGTGCCGGTGATCGGCGAAAGCGCCACCATGCCCGGCCTGTTCCATTCCTTCGGCTATTCCGGCCACGGCTTCCAGCTGGCACCGGCCGCGGGCCTGGCGGTGGCGGAGCTGATGCTGCGCGGCGCCACCAACCTGCCGGTCGCCGCCTTCACCCAGGCGCGCTTCGCTGCGAAGGTGGCCGCATGACCGCGGCCCTTTCGGTGCAGGATTTGCGCACGGAGTTCCGCGTGGGCGGCGCCTGGCACGCGGCGGTGGATGGCGTTTCGTTCGACCTGGCGGCGAATGAAACACTCGCCCTGGTCGGCGAGAGCGGCTGCGGCAAATCCATCACCGCGCTGTCGGTGATGGGCCTGGTGCCGAAGCCGCAGGGCCGCATCGGTGGTGGGTCCATCCGGCTGGACGGGCAGGAGCTCGTCGGGCTGCCGGAGTCACGCATGGAAAAACTGCGCGGTGCGCGCATGGGGATGATCTTCCAGGAACCCATGACCAGCCTGAACCCGGTGCTGCCGGTGGGTTTCCAGGTCGCGGAGGCGATCCTGGTGCACCGGCCCGGCGACGGCCGGGCGGCCGCCGACGCCGAGGCACTGCGCCTACTGGACGAGGTGAAAATCCCCTCGGCCCGCACGCGCTTCACCGAATATCCGCATCAGTTCTCGGGCGGCATGCGCCAGCGCGTGGTGATCGCGATGGCGCTGGCCTGCCGCCCCGCCGTGCTGCTGGCCGACGAGCCCACCACCGCGCTGGACGTGACCATCCAGGCGCAGGTGCTGGGCCTGCTGGCCGACCTGCAGCAGGCCCGCGGCATGGCAGTGCTGTTCATCACGCACAATCTTGGCGTGGTCGCCGCCATCGCCGACCGGGTGGCGGTGATGTACGCGGGCCGCATTGTCGAGCTCGGCCCCGTGCAGGATATCTTCGCCAACCCGACGCACCCCTATACCGAGGCGCTGTTCGCCGCCATTCCGCGCATCGACCAGGAAGACCAGAGCCTGACCGCGATCGGCGGGCGCGTGCCGCCGATCAGCGCCATGCCGCGGGGCTGCCGCTTCGCGCCGCGCTGCCCGGTGAAGGTCGCGCGCTGCGAGTCCGACACACCTGCCCTGTTGCCCACCGCCCGGCCCAGCCATGTCGCGGCTTGCCATGTGAAGGTTCCCAACTGATGCTGGATGCGGCCGGGCGCGTGGTGATGGTTTCCGGTGCCTCGCGCGGGATCGGGGCGGCGGTGGTGGCGCAGCTGATCGCCGATGGCTTCAGCGTCAGCGCCGGCATGCGCACCCCCACGCCATCGGCGCACGAGAACCTGCTGGTGCACGGCTACGAGGCGACCGATCGCGCCTCTGCCCCAGCCTGGGTCGATGCCACTGTGGCGCGCTTCGGCCGCATCGACGCGGTGGTGAACGCGGCCGGCATCAATCCCATGTTCCGCGTGCTGGACGACGACGAGACCGAGGCCGACCGCCAGTTCGAGATCAATGCCAAGGCGCCGCTGCGCGTGGTGCGCGCGGCCTGGCCGCACCTGGTCGCGGCCGGCCACGGGCGGGTGGTGAACGTGGCGTCGCTGTCGGGCAAGCGCGTGGGCGGCGCGCAGAACGTGGGTTACCAGATGAGCAAGTTCGCGCTGGTCGGCGCCACGCACGCGCTGCGCAAGGCGGGCTGGGCGCATGGCATCCGCGCCACGGCCGTATGCCCCGGCTTCGTGCGCACCGACATGACCGCCGATGCGGCGTATCCGCGCGAACAGATGTCGGACCCCGACGACCTGGCGGTACTGATCGCGCAGCTGCTGCGCCTGCCGGACACGATGGTGGTGGCGGAGCTGCTGGTGAACTGCCGGCTGGAGGATACGCTGTGAGTTTTGCGCGCGTCGCCGAGCAATCGCGCCAGGCCGTGGCGATCACGGTCGATGGCGCCGCCGTGCCCGCGCTGGCTGGCGATACGGTGCTGACCGCGCTGCGCCTGGCGAGCCTGCCGCTGCGCACCTGCGAGTTCGGCGACGGCCCACGCGCGGGCTTCTGCCTGATGGGTGCCTGCCAGGATTGCTGGCTGCGGGTGAACGGCCGGCGCATGCGCGCCTGCCAGACCTACGTGGCCGACGGCATGATGGTGACCACCCGTGAGTGAGGTGGTGATCGTCGGCGCCGGCCCCGCCGGCCTGCGCGCCGCCGAGGTGCTGTGCGGCGCCGGTCTGCGCCCGGTCGTAATCGACGAGAACCCTCGCCCCGGCGGGCAGATCTACCGCCGGCAGCCGGAGGGCTTCACCCGCCCATACGAGAAGCTCTACGGCAGCGAGGCACCGAAGGCCCGCGCGCTGCACGACCTGGCCGGCCGCCTTGCCATCGACCATCGGCCCGGCACCCAGGTGTGGAACATTCGCCCCGGCGTGGTCTTCACCGAAAGCGCCGGGCGCTTCGCGGACCTGCCGTTCGCGCAGGTGATCCTGGCGACCGGCGCGATGGATCGCGTGATCCCGCTGCCGGGCTGGACGCTGCCGGGCGTCTATTCGCTGGGCGGCGCCCAGATCGCGCTGAAGGCACAGGCCACCACCATCGGGTCGCGCGTGGCCTTCATCGGCACCGGGCCGCTGCTGTGGCTGTGCGCCGCGCAATACCGCGCCGCCGGCTGCACCGTGGCCGCGGTGATCGACACCACGAAGTTCGGCACCAAGGCGCGCGCCACGCCAGAACTGCTGCGTGGCTGGGGCACGTTCAGCAAGGGGCTGAAGCTGGTCGCCGCGCTGCGCATGGCGGGCGTGGCGTGCTTCGAGGGTGCCGCGCCGATCGCCATCGAGGGCACCGACGCTCCCACCGCCGTGCGCTTCACGCACCAGGGGCGCGAACGGCAGGTTGCCTGCGACGCGGTCGCCATCGGCTACGGCCTGAAGCCCGAGGCGCAGCTGGCCGACCTGGCCGGCGTGCCCTTCGCCTTCGATGCGGTCACGCACAATCCGGCCCCTGTGCGCGACACGGCCGGGCGCACCACGGTACCGGGCGTCTATCTCGCGGGCGACGGTTCCGGCATCGCCGGTGCCGACGCGGCGGAGCTTTCCGGCGCACGCGCGGCGTGGTCGGTGCTGCAGGATCGCGGCGCCGCGGTGGATGCGGCCGCGGTCGCGGCGCTGGACCTGAAGCTCGCGGCGATGGCGCGGTTCCGGGCCGCGCTGGAAGCGGCGTTTCCCTTCCCCGCGCACCTGGCCGCCGCCATGCCGGATAGCACCATCCTGTGCCGCTGCGAGGCGATCACGGCCGGCGAGTATCGCCGCATCGCAGAAGCCGGCCCCGCGCCCGAGGTGAACCGCGCCAAGGCGCTCAGCCGCGTCGGCATGGGCCGCTGCCAGGGCCGCGTGTGCGGCCCGGCCGCGGCCGAGGTGCTGGCCACCGCACTGAACGTGCCTGTTGCCGAGGTGGGCCGGCTGCGCGGCCAGCCGCCCGTGAAGCCCATACCGATGTTCGCCGAAGCCGCCGCATGACCGCGCAGCAGGCCGACATCATCGTGGTGGGCGGCGGCGGTGCCGGCTGCTCCACCGCGCTGCACGCCGCCGAACGCGGCGCCCGCGTGGTGCTGCTGGAACGCGGCCTGGTCGGCAGCCAGGCTTCTGGCGTCAACTACGGCGGCGTGCGGCAACAGGGGCGGCACCCTGCGGAACTGCCCATCGCCGCGCGCGCCCGCGCGCTGTGGGGGCGGTTGGCCGCGATCGTCGGCGGCGATTGCGAGTTCGATGTCTCCGGCCACCTGAAGCTTGCGCGCAACGCGGTCGAGGAAGCCGACCTGGTGGCCTATGCCGAGGTGGCCAGGCACCATGGCTTGGCGCTGGAGGTGATCGGCCGCAACGCCATCCGCGAACGCTATCCGTTCCTGTCCGACATGGTGGTGGCCGGGTCGCTGGCGACCGATGACGGCCAGGCCAATCCGCGCCTGCTGTCGCCGGCGCTGGCCAGTGCCGCGCGTGCGAAGGGAGCCACGATCAGCGAACACGCCGAAGTCATCGACCTCGCGCATGACGGCCAAAAATTCACCGTGCGCACGAAGCAGGGCGCGACCGTCACGGCGCCGCACCTGGTCAACGCGGCCGGCTACTGGGGTGGCCGCATTGCGGAAAAGTTCAACGAGCCCGTGCCCATGGACGTGCTGGCGCCGAACATGTGCGTGACCGAGCCGCTGCCCTATTTCCTGAAGCCCAACCTGGGCGTGGTCGGCGGCGACGTGTATGTGCGCCAGATCCCGCGCGGCAACATCATCTTCGGCGGCGGCCGCGGCGAGGCGAACCCCGATACGCTGGTGTCGCGCCCGCTGCCCGCGCCCACCATGAAGGCGATGCGCTCAGCCACCGCACTGATCCCCCGTCTCGCCGACGCGCAGGTGATCCGCACCTGGACCGGCATGGATGGCGACATGCCGGACGAAATCCCGGTGATCGGCCCAAGCGGCACGACCAAGGGGCTGGTGCACGCCTTCGGCTTCTCGGGCCATGGCTTCCAGTTGTCGCTGGCGATCGGCGCGATCGTGGCGGAGCTGGTGCTGGACGGCAGAACCGAAACACCGATCGACGCCTTTGCCATCGGGCGTTTCACGCAAGGAAGGAAACCACAATGAAGCGCATCCTGCTGGCTGGCGCCGCGGCGCTGGCTGTCGCATTTCCGGCGACCGCGCAGAAAACCACGCTCACGGTGGGCATGGCGGCGCAGGACATCGGCCGCATCGATCCGCACCTGGCGCCGACCACCATCGACAAGGTGGTGGTGGGCTGGATGTTCAACGGCCTGGTGCGCTTCAAGCCCGGCAGCATCAACCCCGCCGAGATCGAACCCGACCTGGCCGAGCGCTGGGAAAGCAGCGCCGACGGCAGGACCTGGACCTTCCACCTGCGCCGCGGCGTGCAGTTCCAGCAGGGTTTTGGCGAGCTCACCGCCGATGACGTGGTGGCGTCGCTGAAGAAGGCCGCGACCGCGGGGCAATCGGCCTTCGTGGCCGATTTCCGTGCCTTCGAGACGATCGAGGCGGTCGATCCCTACACCCTGCGCATCGTGCTGAAGGAAACCGTGCCGTCCTTGCTTGGCATCGTCACCAACTACCACGGCGGCAACATCGTGAGCCGCCGGGCGGTTGCCGAACGCGGCGAGGCGTTTGCGCGCAACCCCGTGGGCACCGGGCCGTTCCAGGTCGCCAGCCACACGCCGAACCAAAGCCTGGAGCTCTCTGCGCACGCCGGCTACTTCCGCGGCGCCCCCGCCCTGCAGCGCATCAGCTACCGCTTCATTCCCAGCAGCTCGTCGCGCGACCTTGCCTTCCAGGCGGGCGAGATCGACCTCAACTACAGCCAGGCCGACCAGACCTGGGTGCGGCGCATGCGTGGGCTTTCCGGCGTGGTGGTGGATGTGTTCGAGCCGGGCGAGCTTGCCATCATCGACCTCGATACCAGCAAGGCGCCGCTGAACGACATAAGGGTGCGCCAAGCGATCGCGCATGCGGTGAACCGCGAGCAGCTGGTGCAGTGGCGGGGTGCGGAGATTTCGCGCGTCGGCGTCTCGGTGGTGCCGGTGGGATACCTGGGCACGCATCCGTCGCCAGGCCTGCTGCCGCACAATGTGGATCGCGCAAAGGCGCTGCTGGCCGAGGCCGGGTTCCCGCAGGGTCTCACAATCAAGATCGTGCACACGCAGTTGCCGGAAATGCTGAACGCCATGCAGGTGGTGCAGCAGCAGTTGCGGCGCGCCGGCATCACGCTGGACATCGAAACCACCGAGCACGGCGCCTGGCACCAGCGCATCCGGCGTTCCGAATCGCCGGTGGTGTACTACGCCGCCGCGCGCTTCCCGGTGGCCGATGTGTACCTCTCGCAATTCTACCACTCGCGGAGCCAGGTGGGGTCGCCCACCGCGGTGACCAACTTCACCAACTGCAATCAGGCTGACAGCGAGATCGATGCCGCGCGCACGGAAACCGACGCGGCGAAGCAGATCGCACTGTGGCGCACGGCGCAGGAGAAGATCGTGGCCAATGTGTGCGCCGTGCCGCTGTTCGAAACCCTGCTGGTCTGGGCGCGGCGCGACACGCTGGACTGGGGCTATGAGCTGAAGGGCAGCATGAGCCTTGGCCCGCTGGTGACCGAACGCACGCGGTTCACGCGGTAGGAGGGGGCGGGCGATGATCCGCTTCGTCGCCCGCCGCCGACCGGCGGCCAAGCAAAGCAGCGGGCGATGATCCGCTTCGTCGCCCGCCGCCGACCGGCGGCCAAGCAAAGCAGCGGGCGATGATCCGCTTCGTCGCCCGCCGCTTGCTGGCAGCGGCACCCACGCTGCTGGCGGTGCTGACCGTGGTGTTCCTGATCGTGCGGGTCATCCCGGGCGACCCCGCCATGGTGATCCTGGGTGACCAGGCCACGCCGCAGGCGCTGGCGGCAATGCGCACGCGGTTGGGCCTCGATCTGCCGCTGTGGCGGCAGTATCTCGATTTCATCGCTGCCGTACTCACCGGTGACCTGGGCAACTCCATGGTCACCGGCAGGCCGGTGCTGGCGGAGGTGGCGGCGGTGCTGCCGCACACGCTTGATCTCACCATCGCCAGCATGATCTTCGGCATCGTGCTGGGCGTGCCGGCGGGCATCTGGGCGGCGCTGAACCGCAACGGCGTGATCGACTACGCGACCCGCATCTTCTCGCTGGTCGGGCTTTCCTTCCCCGTGTTCGTGTTCGGCATCTACCTGCTGCTGGCCTTCGCGCTGCACTGGCGCTGGTTTCCGGTGATCGGCGCGGCCGACCTGTCGAACATTCCGGACCGGCTGCACAAGCTGGTGCTGCCCACGGTCACGCTGGGCCTGGTGATGGCGGCCTACATCACGCGCGTGACCCGCAGCGCCATGCTGCAAACCTTGGGCGAGGACTACGTGCGCACGGCCCGCGCCAAGGGCGTGCCCTGGCGCCTGGTGGTGCGCCGCCACGCGCTGAAGAACGCGCTGATCCCGGTGATCACCGTGGTCGGGCTTTATGTCGGCATCCTGATCGGCAACAGCGTGCTGACCGAGATCGTGTTCAACCGGCCGGGCCTGGGCAAGGTGATCGTGGGGGCGCTGAACCAGCGCGACTACACCATGTTGCAGGGGCTGATGGTCATCTACTGCTTCCTCATTGTCGTGGTGAACCTGTTCACCGACCTCAGCTACGGCATGGTCGATCCGCGCGTGAAGCATTCATGAGCGGGGCAGCCGCATCGCCGGCGCCCTCGTCCGCAATGGGCGTGTCGCTGTGGCGCGTGTTCAACGCCAACAAGACCAGCTGGGCGGGGCTGGTGGTGCTGGCCGCCATCATCATCATGGCGGTGGGGGCACCCTGGCTCGCTCCGCACGACCCGGTGGAACAGGACATCATCGCCCGCCTGCAGCCGCCCGACGCGCAGTACCGGCTGGGCACCGACATGTTCGGCCGCGATGTACTGAGCCGCATCATCTGGGGCAGCCAGATCAGCCTGATCGTGGCCTTCGCGTCCATCGCGGTGGCGCTGGCGATCGGCGGCGCGATCGGGCTCGTGTCGGGCTATGTCGGCGGGCGCTTCGACCTGGTGGTGATGCAGGCGATGGACGTGCTGCTGAGCTTTCCCAGCCTGATCATGGGCATCATCGTGGTGGCGTTGCTGGGGCCAAGCCTGGGCAACCTGGTATTCGCCATCGCGCTGACCGCGATCGCCCCATTCGCGCGCATCGCCCGCGCCCCGGTGCTGGCGCTGAAGGAACGCGCCTTCGTGGAAGCCGGGCGCGCGCTGGGCTTTTCCCACACCCGAATCATCTTCGTGCACATCCTGCCCAACATCACCTCGGAGGTCTTGGTGATGGGCACGCTGTGGATGGCCACCGCCGTGCGCGTGGAAGCGTCCCTGTCCTTCATCGGCCTGGGCGTGAAGCCGCCCACGCCGACCTGGGGCGGCATGATCCGCGACGGGTTCGAGAACATCCTGGATGCGCCCTGGCTCTCCATCTATCCCGGCCTTGCCATCCTGGCCCTGGTGTTCGCGCTGAACATGCTGGGCGACGGCCTGCGCGACGCCACCGACCCGAAGCTGCGCGGCGAATGAGCAGCATGAATCAAGCGGGGTCGGTTCTCACCGTCGATGGCCTGCAGAAGCACTTCACGCAGAAGAAGGGCTGGCCCAACCCCACCACTGTCACGGTGCGCGCGGTCGATGGCGTTTCCTTCGCCATCGGCGCCGCCGAGGCCTTCGGCCTGGTCGGCGAAAGCGGCTGCGGCAAAAGCACCGTGGCGCGTGCCATGCTGCGCCTGGTCGAGCCCGATGGCGGCACGGTGCGCTTCCACGAGCATGACGTGCTGGCCGCCCGCGGCGCCGCGCTGAAGGCGCTACGCCGCAAGCTGCAGATCGTCTTCCAGGATCCGTACTCCTCACTCAATCCGCGTCGCGGCATCGCCGCCACGCTCACCGAACCCATGGCGGTGCACGGCCTCGCTTCGGGCCGCGATGCGCTGGAGCGCGCGCGCAAACTGCTGGACGAGGTCGGGCTGCCGCCGACCGCGCTCGATCGCTTCCCGCACGAATTCTCGGGCGGGCAGCGCCAGCGCCTGGGCATCGCCCGCGCACTCTCGGTGGAGCCCGAACTGCTGGTGGCGGACGAGCCGGTCAGCGCGCTTGATGTGTCGGTGCAGGCGCAGGTGCTGCTGCTGCTGCGCGACCTGCAGGCGCGCAGGGGCCTCGCGTTCCTGTTCGTCAGCCACGACTTGGCCGTGGTGCACTGGTTCTGCGCGCGGCTGGCGGTGATGTATCTGGGCCGCATCGTCGAGACCGGCCCCACCAACGCGGTGTTCCGCGACCCGCTACACCCCTATACGCGCGTGCTGCGCGATGCCTCGCCCGCACCGGATCCCGCGCTGCGCACCAAACTTCCGCGGATCGAGGGCGAGATCCCCTCCGCCGCCAACCCGCCCGCTGGCTGCCACTTCCACACGCGCTGCCCCAGCGTGATGCCGGTGTGCCGCGAGAAGTATCCCGAGTGGCGGCAGCAGGGCGCGCGCGGCGTGGCGTGCCACCTGCACAGCTGAGGGTGCTATAAGGGCTGCCATGCGCACCCTGGCCCTGCTGCTGCTCACCACCGCTGCCGCGTCCGCCGCCGAGCTGCCGGTGCGGGGCGTCACGCTGTCCTCCGCAAGCCTGGCCGAGATCGTGCGCGCGGGGCCCGTCACCGGCGATGCCACCATCACGCTGCGGGCACCCCTTTCCGCGATCGACGACCTGCTGAAATCCCTCGTCGTGGTCGATCCCGCCGGGCGCGTCGAAGCCATCCGCCTGCCGGCACAGGACCTGGCGGCCGAGGCGTTTCGCGGCCTGCCGCTGAAGCCCGAGGATTTCGCCAACCGCGTCGCCCTGATGGGCGCGCTGCGCGGCCAGCTGGTCGAGGCCGGCGGCGCCTCGGGCCGCATCGCCGAGGCCGAGGAGATCGAGGCGGGGCTGCGCCTCACCCTGATCACCGATGCCGGCATCCGCGCCGTGGTGCTGGGGCCGGGCGAGGCCGCGCGGCTGGCCGACCCCGACCTGGCCGCCCGCGTGGCGCGCGCCGCCGCGGCGCTCGCCGCCGCGCGCCTGGCCGATGAGCGCGAGCTTGCGCTGGTGCTGCGGGCGCCCCAGGGAGCGGCCCGCGAAGTCACCATCCTGAGCGTGGTGGGCGCCCCGGTGTGGAAGCCCAGCTACCGGCTGATCGTGCCGGAGGGCCGCGGCGATGCGCGACTGCAGGGCATGGCGGTGATCGAGAATTTCTCCGGCGCCGACTGGACCAACGTTCGGCTTTCCCTGGTCTCCGGCAATCCGGCGGCATTCCGCCAGGCACTGTTCACGCCCGTGGTGCTGCCGCGCCCCGTGATGCCGCTGGCGGTGGGCGAGGTGGTGCAGGCCCGCCCCGACAGCGGGCCGCGGCCGGTGCCGCCGGCCATGGCGCCGGCGGATTCTTCCGCGCGCGGCCGGGGCCTCGCGTTGCCGGCGCCGATGGCCATGGCCGCGCCGGCGTCGCCCCCGCCGCCGCAACCCATGCAGGAGAGCATGGCCGGCATCGCGAGTACGGAAACCGCCGCCACGCCGGGCCGCATCGCCTTCACCCTGGCCAACCCGGTCACCGTCGCGGCGGGCGAGACCGCCAGCGTGCCCTTCCTGGATGCGCGCCTGCCGGCCGAGCGGCTGTGGTGGGTGCAGGATGCCGTGTCGCCGCATCCGCTGGCGGCGGTGCGCATCCGCAACACCACCGGCGCGGTGCTGCCGGCCGCACTGGCCACGCTGTTCGGCGGGGAGGGGCGCGAGCTGGGCGTCTATCTGGGCGATGCGCAACTGCCGCCCACGCCCGATGGCGAAACCCGCCTGCTGGCCTTCGCCCGCGACCGCGACGTCACGCTGGCGCGCGCCGTGGCCAGCACGTCGCGCCCCGTCCGCGTGGCGGTGCAGCGCGGCCGCGTGGTGCTGACCAGCCTCAACACCGACACCACCAGCCTGGGCGTCGAGCCGCGCGGCCGCCGCGGCCTGGTGATCATCGACATGCCGCGGCGCGACGGCTGGACGCCGAGCTTTTCGGTGGCGAGCCAGGGCGATTTCGGCCTGCGCCACGAAGCGGCCGTGGATGGTGCGCGCGTGACCCTCGACCTGGCCTACACGCGCGAGGCGGACCAGGTGCTGCCGCTGTGGGATTCTGCGCTGCGGCCGATCGATACGCTCGACTGGCGCGCCATGACCGCCGACGCGGAACTCCGCCGCCTGCCGGGCGCCCCCGGCACGCTGGAGCGCCTGCGCGAGATCCTTTCCCGCCTGCCGGCCAATGCGCAGGGTCGTGCGTCGCTGGAGGCGGTGATCGCCGACATGGACGCGGTGCGCGGCCTGTTCGACGCCTGGCGCAATGCGGCCCGCGCCTATGCCACGGCCAACGCCGCGCTGGAGCGCGCGCGCCAGGCCGCCGAGGACCGCACCGGTGCCGCGCGCGACGATGCGCGCCGCGCGCTCAACCTGGCCAGCGTCGCCGCCGAGCGTGCCGGCACCGATGCCGACGCCGCCTGGGCCGCCTGGCGCCGCCGCACTGAAGCCATGCTCGCGCGCGAGGGCTGACCCGCCCTCGCAAAAGCTTACAGGTCAGCGTCACTGACCTTAGCCTACTGGCATGGATGCACTCTGGGCGCTTGCGGTCTTCGCCGTGGTGATGAGCGTGACGCCGGGGCCGAACGTGCTGATGGTCATGGCATCCGCCGCGCAGCACGGCTTCCGCGCCACCGTGCCGCACCAGGTGGGCATCGCGCTTGGCTTTCCGGTGATGATCGCGGTGCTGGGCCTGGGCGCGGCCGGCGCGCTGGCCGCCATGCCCGGGCTGCACCTGGCGCTGAAATGGGTGGGTGCTGCCTGGCTGCTGGTGCTGTCGTGGAAGATCGCCACGGCCAGCGAGGCGCGCGCCGATGGCCCGTCGCGCCCGATCGGGTTCTTCTCGGCGGCGGGCTTCCAGTGGGTCAATCCGAAGGCGTGGGGCATCGCGCTGTCGGCGCTGGCGGTGTTCACCGTGCCGGGTGATCCGATGCTGCGGCAGGTGGCCCTGATCGCAATCGTGTTCATCGCCGCCTGTCTGCCCTGCACCGCGCTGTGGGCGGCGGGTGGCGTGGCGATCTCGCGCCTGCTGTCATCGCCCGGGCGAAGGCGGGCCTTCAACTGGACCATGGGCCTGCTGTGCGCCGCCAGCGTGGTGCCGATGCTGGTGTAGAGCGTTTTCAAGTCAGGCGGCATCGCCTGACGCCTCAGAGAGCGCGACCAGACAAAGACATGAAGCCGTGGGGCCGGATCAGGCAAGCCTGGGGAACCGGCTGAGATGCTCGTGCACGATCTGCCATGAGCCGTCGCCAAGCCGCAGCACACTGGTGCCCCGGCCCTGGCCCTGGGCCGGGGCGCCATCGATCACGCCCTTCCAGTTGTAGCGATAGAGGCCGCACGCCGCCGCGGCGCCCGACGCGATCCAGGTGAGCTCGTCCAGCCAATACGTCTCGTCCTGGATCAACTGCCACGTGCGCTCGAACGCGGCACGAATCGCCGCGTGGCCGACATGCGTGCCATCGGAGAACCAGAACACGGCGTCCGGTGCGATCATCGGCGCGACCGCATCGAAGCGATGCAGGTTGATCGCCCTGGCGTAGGCGTCCAGCAGGTCAGCGGCGCTCATGGCAGGGTCCTTGTGCATCGTGGCGGGCGGCAAGGCCGCACGTCATCGGAAACTGCTTTGGCGGCGACTCGTTCCGCGATATGATGAATGCCTCGCCGCAACGGGATGTGGGCGCCGACGCGGCGGTGCGACTGGGGGCCACCTTCCATGGCAACGCCCGAGGATTTCCTGCGCAAGTACCACGCCATGACCGTGGTGGATGCGAAGCTCGGTATCAACGCGACCTTCGACATCACCCGCTACATCAGCGGCATGGATGCCAAGGGCAGCACCGAATGGGGCAAGATCAGCGGCATCATCGCCGGCCGCTATTTCGGCTCGAAGGCCTTTTCGGTCAGTGACCTGATCAAGCAAAGCCAGCCCTTCCGCATCAAGGGCGAGAAGCTGATCGACGAGAACGAGTGGTGGACCGAAGGCTCGATCCGCCGCGCCTTCGGTGGCCGCGCCAGCCCCGAGGAGTTCGCCGACGGCCTCCGGCTTGCGGTGCTGACCGGGCGCTGCAAGGCGAAGAACGCGGCGACCTATGCGGCGGAGAATTTCGGGATCGACTGCAACGCCTTCGTCGGCAACTGGCTGGGCGTGTCGCCCAGCACCTCGATCCACGCCTATGCGCATGGCTACGGCAGCAAGACCCCGGGTGGCGCCACCAAGGACGTGCTGGTCACCAAGGACATGGTGCACCTGCCGCCGATCGAGGACCCCGCGCAGATCGGGCAGGGCAGCGTGGTCGCGACCTTCACCGCCGAGAAGGATTCGCGCGGCATGCACTGGCGGCACATCGCGCTGGTGCAGGCGATCCAGCACCTGACAAAGAACGACCATAACATCACGCTGGCCGAATGGGGCAGCGCCGGCCCGTTCGAAACCCACATGACGCGCAACCGGCTGATCACCATCACCGAGGACAAGAAGCCGAAGGGCACCGACGAGGCGATGCTGGCGGGCAAAAAGACGCTGGCCTGGCACACCACCTGGCTGAAGAAGCCGGCGCTGCGCGTGTTCCTGGATTCCAGCAGCCTGGACTGGTGCGCCAGCCGCGGCTGGGAGGTGGGCGGGCTGTACGGCACCTGAGCGGCTGATTGCCCGCTCATCTCGCGTCGGGCAGTGTCGCGCATCGCAACGCACGAGGGTGCCGGGCACGTGGTCGCCGGAATCGTGGAAGGCCGGCTTACCGATGGCGCGCTGGTGGTCGATACCGTCACCCGGCTGGGTGAGGCGGCGCGCGGCGCCGTGCTGGTCAGCGGCAGCCATGGCGGCGTGTATGCCGCCTGGTGCGCGGCGCGTGCCGGCGTGCGCGCCGCCCTGTTCAACGACGCCGGCGTGGGGTGTTGCGCGGCGGGCATCGGTGGCCTGGCCTGGCTCGATGCGCTGGGCATCGCGGCGGCGACGCTTTCGCACGCCAGTTGCCGCATCGGCGACGGCGAGGATGGTTTTTCCCGCGGCGTGATCAGCCATGCGAACGCGCATGCCGCGCGGCATGGCGTGGCGGCCGGGCAGGGGGCGCGCGACGCGGCACGGCGGCTGCGCGACGCCACGCCGGGCACCGCGCCCATTCCCGACATCAGGGAAGCCCGCAAATCCATTCCCGGCTTTGGGGTCACGGTGGTGGCCATGGACAGCGTCTCGCTCGTCGCCCCCGAGGATTCCGAAAGCATCATCTGCACCGGCAGCCATGGCGGGCTGCTGGGCGGGCGGCCGGAAACCGCGGTGCGGCTGCACGTAGCGGCGGCCTTCTACAACGATGCCGGCATCGGCATCGACGGGGCCGGCATCAGCCGCCTGCCGCATCTTGATGCGCGCGGCATCGCCGGCTTGACCGTCGCCGCGCACAGTGCGCGCATCGGCGACGGCATGAGCACCTTCGCCGACGGCATCGTCACGCATCTCAATGAAACGGCCCGCGCCCTGGGCGCCGCGGCAAAACTCTCCGCGCGCGAAGCCGTCGCGCGCATCGCCGAAAACCTTGCCGGGAAGCACGCATGAATGACTCGTCCAACACCGCGCCCCGAAAAATGTCCGGCGGGCAGGCGATCGCGGAGATGCTGGCCGCCGCCAAGGTCGGCCCCATGTTCGGCATGGGCGGCTTCCAGCTGCTGCCCTTCTACGAAGCCGCGCGCCAGCTTGGCCTGCGGCATTTCCTGATCAACGACGAGCGCACCGGCTGCTTCGCAGCCGACGCGTACGCCAGGGTGACCAATCGCCCCGGCGTGTGCGACGCCACGCTTGGCCCCGGCGCCACCAACCTGGTGACCGGCCTGGTGGAAAGCCTGAACGCGGGCACGCCCATGGTGGTGTTCGCCGGCGACACCAACCGCGACCACGCCTGGAAGAACATGACGCAGGAAAGCCGCCAGGCGGAGATCCTGCGCCCCGCCTGCAAGGAGCTGATCCGGGTGGAGCGCATCGCCCGCGTGCCGGAACTGGTGCGGCGCGCGTTTGCCGTCGCCACCTCCGGCCGCCCCGGCCCCGTGGTGCTGGACGTGCCGGAGGATGTGGCACACGACGAGCACGCCTTCCGCCCCAGCGATTTTTCGCTCGATCCCGGCACCGAGGCCGCACCCAGCCGCCGCACGCGCCCCGACGCGCACGAAATCGAGCGCGCCGCGAAACTGGTCGCGGCAGCCAGGAAGCCAGTGCTGCTGGTGGGCGGCGGCATCCATCTCAGCCAGGGCTACGCCGCGCTGCGGAAATTCGCGGAAGCCCAGGACATGCCGGTGGCGCACAGCATTTCCGGCAAGGGCGGGCTTGCGTGTTCGCACCCGTTGAATGCCGGGCTGTTCGGCCGCTACAGCCGCATCGCCAACGACCTCATTGCACAGGCCGACCTGCTGCTGGTGGTGGGGTGCAAGCTGGGCGAGATCGCCACGAAACGCTTCGCGCTGATCCCCGAACACGTACCGCTGATCCACCTGGAAGTGGTGGCCGAGGAGATCGGCCGCACCACACGGCCCACCGTTCCGTTGTGCGGCGATGCCGCGCTGGGCCTCTCCGACCTGCACGCCGCCTGCGCGCCCGCAAAGCGCACGGAATGGGCCGCCGAGTGCGCCCGGCGCATGCAGGCGTGGCTGGCCGAAAGCCGGGCGCGGCTGGAAAGCACCGAGCGTCCCATCAACATGGCGCGCATGATCCACGAGCTGAACCGCGCCATGCCGGAGGATGCCATCCTGGTCGGCGATGGCGGCTTCGCCGGGCACTGGACCGGGCTGCTGTTCGACATCAAGCAGGCGGGGCGGCACTTCATCGCCGATCGCGGCTTTGCTTCGATCGGCTACGGGCTGCCGGGCGGCATCGGCGCGCAGCTGGGGGCCGGCCGGCAGCGGCGCGTGGTGGCGATCACCGGCGATGGCGGCATGAACATGACCGCCGGCGACCTGGAGACAGCCAGGCGCGTGGGGGCCAATTTCGTGCTGTGCGTGGTGAACAACGCCGCCAGCGGCTACGTGAAGGCGCTGCAGCACGCCGTGTACGGCCCCGGCAACTACCAAAGTTCTGACCTGATCGAAACCAACTATGCCGAGGTGGCGCGCGCCTTCGGCTGCCACGGCATCCGCATCGAGGACCCCGAGGCGTTGCCCGTCGCGATCAAGGAAGGTCTGGCCAACACGTCCTCGCCCACCGTGCTGGACATCGTGGTGACGCGCGATCCGGCGAAGATGCTGCCCGGCGTGGATAACCGCACGCTGAAGGTCGAGAAGGGGGATCGGCCGGTTTAGGTGGCGGTGAAGCGCCCCTCACGCCTCTGTCCCTCTCCCGAGGGAGAGGGGACCGTACGGCGGATGGTTCCGTTGCGTTCCCTCTCGCGAGGGGTGCGGACAGGGTGAGGGGCGCTTCACCTCCGCGGTGCCGCGCATGACCCCGCTTCGCCCCGAACTGCGGGCCGCCCTGCTGATGTGCCTGTGCGCCGTGCTGTTCGGCGGCTCGAACGCCATGGTGCGGTTCCTGGCGGACCGCGCCGATCCGGTGCAGATGGTGGTGATCGCCAACCTGTTCGCCATGCTGGTGGTGCTGCCCTTCACCTGGCGCGAGGTGACGCCGCCGCCAGCCGTTCCAGCGCGCGCCAGAAATCCGGCTCCAGCGCGATGCTGGTGCGGTGGCCGTTCACCGTCAGGCTGCGCTTGGCCAGGTGCTTTCGGCTCATGCGCCGCGCCTCAAGCACC
>JAESGU010000094.1_pt1 | contig 57062 bp, 49 predicted proteins | sample 9266271 | NCBI WGS metagenome assembly JAESGU01 (sample SAMN15740544, study PRJNA653495) | algae metagenome | isolation source: Scytonematopsis contorta HA4267-MV1 and co-occurring heterotrophs from mud... | place: USA: Palolo Valley Trail, Honolulu, Hawaii | collected 2009-07-25
AACCACCGTACTCATGGGCATATGCTAAAAATTGCTCCCATGAAATATAAGATAATTTTGTTTCTGGTGGTAATTCGTCAATATCATTGTGTGATTGTTTATCAATTTGACCCCACCAAACTACACGAGTAAATAAATTCAAAGATTTAAAATACTCGTATTGACGTAACCAGCGACGCATTACTTGCGGATTTTTTACATCTCCTGCGTCTGGACATATGTTAATAGTTTTAATACTTTTGGTGACAACAAAATTGGTAAATTGTTCCATTGAAGCAGAAAAATTACCACCTGCTGCACCTACAAATAATTTATTAAAAGTTAGTGCTGCTATGGTCGCTTTCGGGAAACCTTCACATATAAATGCTGAGTTATCAAAATTATCACCAATCCAATCACCAGGATTTTCTGATAATATTTTATCTCCAGGTATAAACGTAATTGGCAGCTCACCATTTTTTAGATGACTGGACTTATAGCCAAAAGGCCAGCGGTATTTTCCACCTTCTGCTATGTCTAACCTATATTGTCCACCGTGAATTAAACCCGATAAGTTGTAAGCGGGCATAAAAATTGCGCTTCCAGCTACTAGCAGACTTCCACTCTTTACACCTGGGTAGTTTGCAGGGAATAAAGCTGGGAGTCTTTCACCTGGTGTGACACTAAAAAATTCTAATTGATTGATTTGCTCTTGAGTGAAACCCCTAGAGGTCAAGTTCTCCTGGTGAATACGCGACAACCCATAATATTTAGCTAGTTTGTGAGTATACTTATCAATTTCTTCTGGTTCAAGCTTACCCTTAGCAGAAGTTATAGCTGCTTCTCGTTTTTGTTGTTCTCGCTCCACACTTCTCTGTGACCAGCGTTCTGATTGCTCTGAATTAGCATCTTCAGCAAGAACTAGCATACCCCAACATGCACCACCTTTAGTATCACCTAAATAGTGCCAACCAGGAATACTCCGATGAATTTTAAGACATAATACAAACCTTCCATCTATACTGACTGCACAATCTGGCTTTTTATTTCCACATACAGGACATTCAAAAGTCCGAGAAGTACGGGTAAAATCTTTATTACCATGTTTTGATGCATTTGATAAGGGGGACATGATTTTCTATCTCCAGGTTAATATTACTTTATGGAGAGAAAATTAAATTAGTTTCTAGCGCTCATATCCTACAACAACAGAAATTAGTGTGTTCTAATCACTTGCATTGCCAGTTCACACATTGAATTTGGGTTTCCTCAATTTTGAATTGTTTTGTTAGGCTTTGTACTGAGAAATACAATCGATATATGAGCAGATAAAACTAATTAAACTTTCTCCAGTCAAGAGGTTTGGTTATTTGAGCGTGAGAATTATAGCTGTGTCATCCGGGGAAGGCAGAGGGCAGAGGGCAGAGGGCAGAAGGGAGAAATAAGTATATAAGGTAATAGAGTAATACTCTCTTTTCCTTCTGCCATCTGCCTCCTGCCCTCTGCCTTCTTTATTGCATACATAGCCATAAGGACGAATAGCGTAAAAAGACAAGAATAAGCGCACAGAGTTAAACCTCAAAAAAATAAACTTGTGCTGCTTAGAAAAGTTTGTGCTACGATTAAAGTAAGTTTTTATACATTAAAGGGGTTGAATCCCTCTGTGTTTAGGTATGATACACAAACTATTCCTAAGCAGCGTGGCGAAGACCCTCATTTCCTCTTTCGAGCATTTCAAAATAGGCTTCTTGGTCAGTGACCAATTTTTGGTATTGCCCAGTTTCTAGAAGAAAGAGTAATCGCTCTTCTTTTAAAGTAAGAGTTGGGGCATCCAACATATCTTGCAAAGCCCTTTGAAGTGGATAAACTGAATTAAAATTGTTATCGTTCAATAACTTATGAACCCTCTCCCTGTCAGCCGACTCTGAAGAGGAGCATAAATCGGCTTGGACATTTTCTGGCCGAAAACCAATTATCTCCAATGAGTCATTCTTGTGGTTCCGAAATGCAAAATAAACAAATTCATTGGAAATCTTAGCAATACGAGCCACCCGATTCAAATCTTTATGCGGGCTTTTCCTAAACAGGTAGAGTTGTCCTATCTCGTATTTGCGCCTTGGGTTACGACATCCAGAAGCAATCATGCAAGACGCTTCTGCAATAGTTCTCACCTCCCCACTCTCAATCATTTCCATCGCCTTGTCCTTATGTTCATAACTCAAAAATCTGTATGCTCCAGTAACGCTACAGTTCAATTCATCTTTTAAAGCTGCAGCCATAAGAAGCTTACCTTCCGATTCTAATTGCAAAATACTTTTAAATACTTTTTTGCCTTTAGAGTAGCTACCTTCGCTCATTTTTATATTTTTAGAGACTATTTCACGAATTTTAATGCGCTCAGATACTTTAAAATCAATACTTCCTGCTTGTGACAACCGTCTCATAAGCAGACTTTTTCGTGCAATGTATGCTCCTCCTTGTTGATTCTCCTTAGCAAGAGGACGAAGGCTAGACTCAAGGTAATTCGCATCCACAAGCTTCTGATAGTGGGTTTTGTTTTCCCGATGAAGGTTAAAGGCAAAAATCACGACAATCTCCTCGGACTCAGATTGATAATTGCCAATAACTGCAGGGACAAACTTTAAGCCATTATTCAAAGCTATTTGTAAACGGCATTTGCCAGACATAACAACTTGTTGACCAGTGCGACAACTAACTTGAAGCAGAGTGATAATACCCCGCAGGCGAATGCTATTTTCAAGAGATTGTCTATTTTCGTTCTCTCTGTATATTTCTATCAACTTTCGATGCACTATTAAATCCTCTACAGATAAATTTAAGACCTGATGATTGTCAAAATTACACAATTCCATGACGGGATAACCAATGAACTCAACAGTTGTATAAAATCCCCAAATCCCCTATAATAAAGACGTATGAATATACCAAAGATAAAAACTCCTTTTATGTACGATAAGTATTAACCTCTCTAAGTAATAAATAAAATAACTGTGTTTTAGATAACAAATCAGTGAACATTTTTAGATAAACGGGTGCAACATTCCCTATGAGTATGATTACCATGCGTCTTTGTCCCCATAACAAAGCGTCTGAAACAAAACATCTATCTAAATGTAGATATGCAATTTTTATTAATATCATGTTATAATCCCCTTATGCTTGATTGAGTTGCTGAAAAGCAGCAAAATCCCTTCTGTTTCACAACAGATTGATTAGCTGACCGTTTTCCCCTAGCAAGGCGTCCAACCAAGAGGGGAAAACAAATTTTCTATTTATAAGAGATGAGCATATCATATCTAAATCGTATTTGACAAAAAAAGATTTGCAAATTTTAAAGGAGGGGGGGTAGAAGTGCCTCATTCTCAATTAGAGGAAAATGTTGAAAAAACTATACTAGAGATTCTAGCCAAAAGCGATAATGAAGTAATTAGAAGGAGAGCATCTATTTTACTCAAAATCCTTAATGGTGCAAATTGGCTTGATATAAGACAAGAGCTTGGTGTAAAGGTAGGAGTCATAAACAAAACCTGTAGAAGATGGAGAGCAATAGATTTTGAATCAGCCCAAAGCCTGGAAGAGAAAATCGCTTTAGCAAAAAAACAATTAGCATCTACCCGAAGCAGACCAAAAATCCTCAGCGAAGAAGAGGAATCAAAAATTTTAGAAATAAGTTCGCAGTTGAAGCACCCAGGTCACAGAAAAAACACTACACATTGGGCAAATGTAACAAGAGAAGCTATCAGACAAGGGCTTCCACCTTTATCAGAGCGAACTGTGGGACGAATCCTGGCAAACGCTAATAAATAAATCCAAAGCCACTCTATTAAGGGTGGTTTTTAATTACATAAGAGACCGATACTCCTAAACGTTTGAATTTTTCACTGTTAAAAACCCCCTCAAGTTATTGAATTAGCGTTGTTTCTTGGGAATAAATATCTCTAAAGTTCAAGAATGCTGCAAAAATCGCACTACTTGACTGTTTCCAACGGCTTTGAGATTTTTTATTCAGCCAATATTAAAAAATTCAGTATCTTTTTTTTAATCAGGAAATGTTTAATACTGACTCAAAATTCCGGGTAATTACTTAGAGAATAACAGTTTGAGATAAGCATACACCAAAATAGTCCGAGGCTTTTACCCTAATAAGCCGACATTTCTAAGCGTTTAATCTCATGCTCAACCATATGAGCGTATATTTGCTGCTTAATTAGAAACTCTGCTAAACCATCTAATCCACCCTTTTTATAAGAAGTTGAGTAACCTGGAATACTGCATTTGCGACAATAATCACGAAGTTTACATACTCCCAAAGTCTATATATGGGTTATTTCGGTATCAATATCATACAATTCAGTCCGAAATTCCTGAGAAACAACTTTAAAATTAGCCAAATCAGGAGGAATTTTATCTTCAAACTGCTTGTCAATCGAGCTTTCAGAAATTAAACTCAAACCACCTACAACAGAAGAATTGACTTCGGGAAGATTGACCTTGATTTCTGTAAACACAAATTGACACATCGTCCAAAAGATAAAACCAAATAACAGAACCGGAAAAAGTAATGCGTTAATAGCCGAAGTCGTGGCAGAAATTTCAAAAAAAGAGCAGTCAAACAAGAAATGAAACATTTTAGCCCCCAAATTCTAGAAAAGTGCTGAGAGTTTTACTCAGTAGTGGAGGGACAACCCTCCGTACTGAGCAAATCTACAGCTACCTCATCAAGAAAAGAGGAAAAAGTTAAAAACCACAGTCAGAAATTTGCGCTCTCAATCTCAAGATTTCTTCGATAATTGATGGATAGATTTTACTTTCAAATAACCAACAAGAGTCAACAAATTATAGTTATGCTTAATTTCTTCAAACACAATCGACTCGTAAGGATAAAGCGGGATACCATCCAATCTAAAGCGATAAACTCGTGTAAGATAAGAATTTATACTCTCATTGGCAATCACCTTAACGGATATACCAACATCACTTAATTGCACAGTAGCGATACCTTTCAAATCCTCATTAAATTTGTCGATATAATCTGAAAAATCTTGTTCAATTATTTGACGACTAGCAAAATAGCTAACATATGAAAGTAAACTGGCTAACCCATTAATTTTGTCATCACCTATCAAAAAACCTGACCAATCAAATTTAAATCTACGATTAGTATAGTCATCCCAAATCATCAGAGTTCCATCATCATATTTTTGGATGAAAGCCTTACTAGGTTTAATCTGCTGATTTAAATGCTCAATAACTTCTTCTCGCTCATATTTTTGATAAACTAACCTTGAATCAACTTTTTTATTAGGACAATAGGATGATTCATTCCACCCATAGGGATAAATGCCGCAAACTATTTCATTTTTTCCATAATAATTGAGGCAACCGGAACATATTTGACGCTCACTCGCATCAAAATTTCTCAGAGCTTCAGTATATTCGTTAACCGCATCAAAAGGGCTAACTTGTCTGGAAGAAAACGCTTTACCAACAAGTTCATCACGGTCTATTTCATCAAAAATATTAGATAAAGAGTCTATTTGAGATTCACATAAATTATCGTAGATTACCAATTGACAAGTCGGCTTTTCTTCTATTCTACCAACTGAAAGTCCGTGATGCTCATAGCCTTTAATAATTATTATCTTGTATAGATAAATCTCATTTTCAGCTAGAGATGGTACTTCATAAGCTGGTCGGAAAATAACAGGCTTTTCACCCTCGCAATCAAGTTCTTCTTGAGACTCCTGAGACTTTTTACGTTTAACTTGAGAAGCAGAAGTACATGAAGCAATCAATTCTGGAATTTCAACTGACCCATAAGCAAGTCCCACAGCAGAAGCATACCCAAACAACCCGAAAGTTGCCGCAGAAATACTTATATTAGCTATCTGCTCGGCATGTTCTTCCTGAATGATTTCAATCCCAGCTTTTGAAAGATGTCGAAATCCTAATCCTCCAAAAGTTAATAATGCTCCAAATCCAATAGCAGTTAAAGATGTGTACCCTAACGCTAAATTAGCTTTCTCAAATAAACTGACAAATTTCTTAAACATGATTTTCTCCTTTCCAAATGCACAGTTCAAATTAATAATTCAGCCCCGGCATATTTGGAATTTGAGAATACTATTCGCGTTCATCTTACTCTTTCAATAAAAAACTATTAGTTAGTTTTATGTTTGATTTTCAGTATCGGCAATAGTAACCTCAATGGCAATTGTGAGAATCGAACTCACAAACTCCACCAGGAATTACCCAATAAATTAAAGCCCAAATTTGTATGTATTTGCTTCAGTTAACTCCAGACTTTCAAAGTTATCCACGAAATAAGAAAAGTGGAAATGTTTTAAGTGCATCCTAGAAATAAGTATCATAGATGAATTATCCAATTTAGCAAGACTATCCAAGCGAGATAAATCATCCGCAAGACTATTAGTCAGTAAAGCCAATCTATCAAAGTTGTCAATCACCAAAACCCTATTTTTAGTTGCGATTTGCTGAACAATATCTTCCCAAGCTTGCTGGTAATAAACTCCAAAACCCATTGGAATAACTTGGAATAATCTGTCAATATCAAACGGATATTCCAAATCCAAATAGACAGACTCAACACTTATTTCATTCAGCAAATTCTTGATAGTAAAAGTCTTTCCAACACCCTGACCACCCCAAATACTAAAGTTTTTACCTTGTGAAGAACCTTCGATTATATTCCAGCAGTCTTTAAAATACAACATAACTCCTCCTAATTTAAACCTAATTGTTGCAGTTTTACCATCTTGCTAAATACGTCTAAATACCGAACAGTCTCGATATGCTCCTGGGAATTAATTGGAAATAAAATAAATAATTCCTCCTTAATAGCTAAAACTGTATCATTACTCAAAGCAATAGTTTTATCACTCAATATACTCCTAAAACAACTGCGAGCATCAAATTTTCTAAACATCAGACAACCCATGCTAGATTGTAGCCAACTACAAATATTCCAAACGTTTAAACGCATCAAGTCAGCATCCCCTTTGCCTTGTTTATTTAACTTAATGGAAACTTGACATACGAAATGCCACATTAAGCTTTTATCGCCCATTCGATTGGCTGCGTTATAACAAGCGTCAATCCTTTTAGATAGCTGACTTGTAGTCAGTTCTATTTCAATTATTTGACTCATTTATAAAATCCTCAACTGCATTTCTGATTTTTTTGTAAATACGTCCATCATGACGCGACTTACCAAAAACACTTTTGATAATTTCGTCGAGCGCATATCCTCGTTTATGAAGGCTTAATATCGAATTCTTTTGCTGTTCGTCAATATCTATAGAAGCTTTCTGAGCCACATTCTGGTTTAAATACAATTTATTAACAAATTCAACAAAATCCAGCCCAGAATCCCACTCCTCATATGGGTCTTGCTGATTGATAGCTTCTGATATCAACTGCTGGAAGTATTCTGGCTTTTCCTCGTCAGCAACATACAATGCTTGAAGTCTCATTGTTTGCTCATCCGCAACTTTATATAAGAAGTCCCCGTGACCCAGTAAATTAGCTGCTCTAGTATCTTTATCACCCAAGATGATGCAGGAATCCTCCGGTCGAGTAGTAGCAAAAGCTGTTTTAGCTGGAAAGTTCGACCTAATCAACGGGTCAATGACGTTCTTATCCGGTCGCTGAGTATAAAGGAACAAATGTATTCCCACACCACCAGCTTTAGCTAACAGTTTCATTAAAGCTTTCTTGATACGGTCAGCATAAGCTTCATCGCTCAACAGGTCGAAACACTCATCAATTACACAGACCACACGAGGCATAATTACCCCACTAGTAGAAAAACTCTTAAAATTAAATTCTTTGATTGTTTCGCACTTGTGAGTTTCAAGTTCTTGGTAACGCAATTCCATTTCTACCACCAGATAATCAAGCAAGTCAGCTGTCGAACGTGCATCCTTACAAACAGGAGCTACTAGATGTGGTAACTGGTCAAACTTGCTGAATGTCACCCGCTTCACGTCACTTAAAGCCAAACGCACAACTGATGGTGGATATCGACGAGCTAAATACAAAATTACTGCTTTCTCAAACTGAGACTTTCCGGAGCGCGTGCGACCACCACCCAATATATGAGTCACGTTTTCACTAGTGAGCGCTATATCAAAATATTCTCCATTGACATCAACACCACCAGGAATGCTGATAGTACACGGGTCAATTTCAGACTCAAAATCAACATAATCCCAGAAATAAGCTTTTTGACGGTCTACCCTAGGGAGGTCAAATGCACATCGACCAGGAAGAACCGACACCATTGGGGGGACTTTAATTCCAAGAAATGACCCCAACTGTTGCATCAAATCCTCACCCAAGTTAGCCACACTAGAAAATTTAACTCCCTTACCCAACTTCACTTCGATACGGTTAAAGGTGGGTCCAGATTTACACCCTTCAAAAGTAGCATCTACCTGAAAATCAGCCAAAGTGTTAACTAGTAATTTACCCATTTCATCCAAAGATAATAATTGAGTATTTTCTAACTCTTTTTCTGCTTGGTTAATTTTACTATCAGCTATTAAGTTTGTGCTTAATAACTGACCGTTTGCATTCAATTGTAGATTATCACCCTTTTCTTGAGATATTATATTAACTACTCTCAAGAAAATTTTCTGAAACTCATAATATCTAGTTTTATCGGCTAATTCTAGAAAATAATCTACAGGCTTATTAGATAAATATAACCTATAAATATATTCTGTAAATGGGAGTATGGCTATTTTTTTCAAAGAAATATTTTTGACATCATCAACTAACTTGATAACTCCTTCTATATCATCAATAGCCAATAATTTTAAAACAACTAAAATAAAAGCTTGTTGCTCGTTAACTGTAGGTTCTCTATAACATAAAATATGCTCTACTGCTAACTGACAAAAGGCATAATCATCAAGATTTAAAAATTCATTGCATACAATCAATATATTATCAGGTTGTATTCCACTAATAACGGAATTATAAATACAATTGTACAATTTTTCTTGAGTAAAAGATACTGTAGGTCTATAAAGCCTTTCAATAAATTCTATTTTACTCAGAAGATAATTAACGTAATTTGAAGCTTCATAGCCAAAGTATTCGTTAGTTACATTTAAAATATCATCATTTCCATAGCCTTGGGTTTTAGCGTCCGATATTATACTAGTCAGATTCTCTTTAAATTCAGTATCCATAACCTATTTTACCTCCTAATTTATAACTCTATTTTTACGCAGAACAGTTTCCCCAGCGATTCTACGACGGTTCTGGTCTAAGTCTGTACAGCGTTCCTTCCACTCCTTAGAGTTAACTGCTAGACCTGCCAAATTTGATTTAAATGGCTCGAAGTTACGACAAATATGATATAAACCATTAGCTTTTAATTCAAAAGAGTCAACTCTTGCTTTACGGATTGCATCATCAGTTGATTTACCAGATTTTAAATTATTAGCATATAATCCTGGAAAATTATCTGACACAAAAGGACTTCCCTGGTTCCACAAATCAACTGCATTCCAATAAGCTTTAAGGTGGTCATTTGGGTTTAATCCTTGTTGTAAAAATAATCGTGTTAAACGTGAAAGTCTTGATTTTATTCGCTTCAAACATCCCTGGTTAGCCCCATTAATATCACCTGGAGCAGTCCTACCAAAATCAGAACAAAAACCCTGATTTCTGACTCTTCTTCTTCCCAAAGTAGCAGGGTCTGTGTGACCGTTAATTAATGCTGTTTCGCGTCCTTCTTCATCTTTTGTCCCTTCTGCAAGTGCAATTCCTAAGTTACCAGGAGATTTTATTTCTGCAAATAAATCTTTAGCGCGGGTAGGTGTCTTATCAAAATAAGGTAAATTATCTTGTGCTTTATTGATACCCAAATTCACAATTGAATATCCTAAAACACCAAGAGAAATCAAACCAACATTAGCAGGAGATAAACCTAGCTTGTGATGTCTAGGAGAATAAGATATCAACCCAAATATCCCACCTGCAAGCGCACTAAACTGCCAGCCAGAACTTGATTGTAAAATATTTTTTTGGTAACAAGCAGTATCAATTCCGCAAGTGGTAGAGCCTACAATCATACCCACAACTGCCCCTATTAAACCTCCTTTTAAAATATAAATAAACATTACAAATCCTCAACACTAATAATAGTCGTAGGGAACAGGAAATCAGGATTAGCTTTATAACGACGGTCACTTTCTGCTAGCCGCACAAATTCTTCTTGCTTGGATGGGTCAGGAACTACCAAACAACCCCAGCTAGCATCATCGACAAACTTTTGACCGTATCCGTGATGCTGATTAGTACCGATATTTCCGCTTTGAATTGGGGAAAGAGCCAAACCTGATATGTCACCCCTGGAATTTTGGTAACGCCGAAATTTCACTGGAGCAGCTTGAACTAAGGCACGCTGTGGAGAACGGGAACCACCTATTCCTACATGCGTTCCCACACGCCATGCAAAGTACTGTCCGTCTTCCACGAACACTGCTTTAGCAGACCGAATGCGAGGAAGTCCTGGTTTAACTGTAGCGACACTCTGATAAATTATTTGCGGCTTTCCCGATTGGTCGTACTGGAAAACTAACCTGGCATCTGACCATTCGTTAATCCTTCCACCACTGGGACTACCATCTGGTTTGCCATTACGCAAATAAATAATGTTTATTTCGCCAGGATTGGTAGTTACCTGATACCCTTTACGCTTCATAGCTGAAACCAATCTATCAGCCAAATTTGAAGAATAAACAGTATTACCAACCACATTCTGTAACCCTCGAACCATTGGTTGTTGGTCTATCCAATTGCTGACAGGAACAATCACCATACAAGCAACCAAAACCGTAGTAGCTATTGCATATTTCCAATCAGTATTATTTCTAGCACTCCCTCGATAGTCCAAAACTGAATTATCTTTTAGTAAGGTATCAGGTTTGCCGTCGAACTCAATTTTCAGTCTCACTTACCCCACTCCCAGACTTACACTCGAACATACCTTGAGCTGCTAATATTCGCTCAAAAGAATTGGACGGTTGGCAACTTACAGAATCAGAACTAGAACTAGTATTGGGTGAAGAAACAGACCGAATTTCAGCCTGTTCCCGAGGTGGCACAACTTCTTGGGTAGAAGGTTTATTACTTGACTCTGTTGATGCAAAATTTTGAAGTATCCCGAAAAATCCACTCTTTGCATCATAGAAACGTAAGTATCCAGGTTGCATCAACTTTAACAGCCAGATAACAAATACAACCCAAAAAGTTAAGCGACACACCATAGTATTACTCGATTGTGTTGACAACTGGAGCGACAAAATTAGGCAATTCCCTCGGAACTACTTCTATTTTTTTACCAGATGCATAGCCTGGTCCTTGATAACTTCCATTCAGTAGAAAATTTACTAACATTACCAATAACCAGAAACTAACTGCACCAACACCAATTGGAGTTTTGATTACGTCTGAGACAAAGTAAACTGGATACCACAAAAACCTCCAAGTATTCTGCGGGTGCAACCTGTGCGCTTTCCACACATTAGTGTATGGAATATTAATTTCAGGCACATTAGTTTTGATTGACACAGGAGACTGGACAAAATAAACTGTAGTTGGTTGAGTTACTACCTGGTCAGTATAAGCCTGTAGGGATTGCGGCTGAACTACAGTAGGTTGAATTGCAGTACCAGATTGGCTATTTGCTAGCATTTGACGCAATCTATCCATTGGTACCATCGCACCACTTTGAGAAAAATCAACATCAATAGGTTGATTAAACCCATTACCATTACCATTATTTCTTTTATTGCTCATTTGAACCTCCATTTTTAACTATCATCGGATTTCTCCCAAGGGTCTTCTGACAGCAAATTCCTAAATTCTTCAGGAGATAATTTATCTGTAGAAACCGTACCATCAGCAGTAGGACGGATAAAGGGAATTACGTTAGTCACAACCGAATTAGGCTGAATTAAATTAGGTTGCACAGTTTTTTGTTGTATTGAAGAAGATGGGGGGACCTCGGACGTACCAGAATTTGGTTGAGCGCAATTTTCCTCGGACTCAAGAACTATGTTGTTATAATCATTAATCCCAGATACGAAAAAAGCTATCATTCCCACAAAAAATACAACAGCACAAGTTGCATTCAAAGGTTTTGTTGGGGAGCTAACTACCGAAACAGTAGCGCGAGAACTATTTTCATAAGGTATGGGAACGTAATTACGCCAAAATAAAGCAAGAAAATTCCATCCAAATAACATCAGACAAATGAGAGCAGCAAAATATTTAGCATACATTGACTGTTCCTTGTTCAATCTTTACCACCCCCTCTATTAGTTTTTTGCTTGCCTGAAAATGGTTTATCAGTTAGTACTGGCTCCATTTTTTTAAGTCTTTTGTTAGTCTCCTCTCGATTTACACTATCCAAAATAGTATTAATATTATTTAGTTGGTCAAGGGGGTCTTCATAACCTTGAGCTTCTAAAACCGCACCCAACCTAACTAAATATTCTTGCTGTACATTTCTAAGCTGTGACAACATCTGTGACGGGTTAAATCTAGGATTACTATCCAAATTCGTTGCCAAATCTATCGCTTCAAACTTATTCAATGACAAATTAATAAAGGCAGCCCTCGATAAACTTTGCTCTTCTGTGGAACCATCACTCCTTAAGGTTTTCAAAATATATCTTGTATTACCAGAAGATGCTTCAGTCATCTCCTGATAAGTCTTAAGTAAAGTCAATTGCAATGCGGGTATCATGTTCATGCGATACATTTTAATATTATGAGGATTATCAATTTCAGATTGCAGTGATTGACGAATTTCTTGTGCCCAACCAGCAGCGGATTCTTGCCTCCAACCAACTTGGTTTGACTGACCACCATAAGTTGCATTACGCAAAACTCCCAAATTGTAATCTGTTCGCGATAATTTTTCTAAATATGCTTTGCGAACCTCTTGTAAATTAGCTTTTGCAGCAATTTCTTTTGCACTTTCAGCAGATACAAACTCGGATGGTATACGTTGTTTAGAAGCAACAATTAAAGCCATTCCACATACACATAATACAGTTACCCCACCAATACATGCTGCTGTCAGCCCGACTGGGATTTGTTTGCTGTTTCTTAGTTTTGGAGACGCTCGACGTTGAAACATCCCTACCACTCCTCGACAATATAGATATCAGCCCGGGTTAAAAGCGCACGAATCGCTGCAATTCCTACTCCTCCTACCAACACTCCGCCCAATAATAAGACAGGATGGAAAGCTAGTGTAGCTCCCACACCCATGATGCTGCCGACAGTTCCACTCACCCCCAAATTTATTGCTAGTCCACCCAGCGCATTACCTAAAAATTCAGTTATCGATGCCATGATTACCGTCCCTGGTTCTACTAAGTTTCCTGGAAATAATCAAAACTGCTGCTAACAATCCAATCAAAGTTCCAAACATGCCCCAGCTAATTAAGGGGGTTATATTACTAACTTCCACTTTTTCGCTATTTGGCGGCTGGGCTACCCACCAACCAATCAATAATCCAGAGCAAGAAAAATAGCTCTGAACGCCAGCCGCTATAAACATAGAGTTGCCAAGCGATTTTATTGCTGCGTCTCGCGAGAATCTGTATCTGAGAGTGGTAATTCTTGCTTCGTCACTGAGATTAATTCGCTTGGTGATTGCGCGGTCAAAACTTTTTGGTTGTTCACAGGGGGAAGAGATAATACCGCTACTTGCTGGTTGCCAGAACGGCGAATCATCCCAAAAAAATCATCATTACTCTCAACAGTTTCGTTGACATCACCGGATTCATGCATCTCAGCAATTAAATCCTGAGTGCTTAAATTGTGACATCGACTTAGTTCAACCTTATAGAATTGACGAGCGTTCAAACTGGCAAATCTTGCGTTACGTCGCAAAGCGCTTAAATACTCTAATTCCCCTTCAGTCGTAGCATTTAAGCCAGCTACAGAATCTTGATTACTTGCATCTTGTTGCTGCTGAATAAACTGCTGAATGCGCGGGTCATCTTCATCTATTTGTACCGAAGCATTTTTAGCTCCCAAAAAAGCCACTAGTTCTTCAGAATTCAGACCGCGCTCTTTGGCAATCATTCTAATATAATTTTTCGCCATTTTTACTCCTAATTTCCAAATATTTCTATGCCATATTTCTCTCTTCTTTGATAAAGAAAATCCTCGTAAGTAGTGCCAAATTTATTGGCAAGATATTCATCTAAGGTTATCCCTTTATCAAGAATATAGGTTCCGTACATTTCTTTCCCCATCATCAATCCCCAAAACTTACCACGTTTTTCACGGGGAATATGAGCCGCTACATAAAACCTATCTAATTCTTTAACCTCCTCTACATCAAAAAAGTGTTTATTACGTACGGTAGACAAACCAAGAAAGAGTCTCCAATCATGAAGAGTTTTTTGTGTGACGTTATACCTTCTTGTCAGAAACAGCAAGTTGTTTTCGACTACGACTAACTTCCTTTTTCTCCTCTCCGAAAAACGCATGTTTAGTTAGGGTCTATGTTATTCGATTACTTGCCCAATAATACACACAATTGCAAGCCTCTTGCCATAAACCCAAAAGTAATTAGAATGAAAACAACTTCTGTAACTCTTATATAGCAAGACTCTCAGCCACTAAAAAATTTTAAAAAAACCTACCGAATTCCTACTTTTCAAGAATTTTCTAGAAAAACCTACATCTAACCATGAAATCAAGAAAAGTCTTGAAATCCTACAAGACAACTTGAATTTTCTTTGATAAATATCACGTAAGTATAATTAGTGTAAATAGCAACCTGTATTTAGCAATTAGAAATTATGATTTTTGATAAAAAAACGGCTAGGAAAATAAAAAAAAGTGGAGAAACTCCACCTGAAAATTTATATAGAGAGTTATTGGGGAAAGGCAGATGGCAGAGGGCAGAAGGGAGAAATAAGTTAACAAGGTAATTAGAAATAAATATAAAGTTGGATAACCGCACTTATAAAGTATCTGTTTCAGCCTCGTTTAAAGTTGATAAAATCTCCTCCGTTCCGTGAATCATGTAATAAATTCTATATAATTGTCGAGTCCTAACTTTGTATTTATTAGCTATAAAAACCATCTCTTCTTCAGATGGAAGAGACTCCAAATTTATTAAATATTCTAGTAATTCATCAGAAGAATTATTATTATAAGTTTTGAGAGAATTATCGGGTTTAATATATTTATCAAGCCATTCCTGAATTTCTAACCCTGAAGGTTCTGGAACACCACGTTCTACTAAATTTGCAACCAAGTTACGATAACTAAAATAAATATAAAATAGTTGATTAATGAATAAATTTAAATCATTTTTGTTGTCTATTTTAATAGTGGCATCTTTAGAGCTAATAATCTCTGTTAAATAATCAAAAACATTAGTCTCAAAACTCACTTGCTCTCCAACCTGAGTTTGTCCTACTGTATTATAAGTGCCTGATTCAATTAAAGTTGAAAACCAATTATTTACATTTTTTGAATTGGGTACTGGTAAATTCATAGAAACAGCTAGCTCCTTAATTTTAGCCCCAACAATTACATCATCAACCTGTCCTTCTGACCAGGGTAACATCGCTAAAAAATTATCAAACTCGTCAGGTTCGGGTAAATTAATCTGATTGCTTTGCAAATAATGCAAGAATAAAACTGCAAATTCTACCAAATTTCGCAGCCTTCTATTTTCAGCATTTCTTTTACGCCAACCCGTGTACATGGAAGATTCCCACGAGTCTGGGAGTGTGGCTAAGAATTGCTGTAGTCTCTCGTCTAGTGGTAAACGAGCATATGCGTATTTTTCTTTCTCTTTGTTTTCATCCATCTCACCAGTGTACAACTTCCGCGATTTACAATACTTTTCAGAATAAACATCGTTTTATTTAAAATAAAAACTCTAAATATGTCTTTTTAACGTAAAGTAGAATATTTTTATATAAAGTTATATTAAGTGATTTAAAACATAATCGATTCTGGTGTATTGTTATTGATATAAGTTCGGGGAAGCAGTAGATTTTGACTTCTGATGAATGCCAAAACGTCCAAATTTACATTATTTTACGCAGCAGCACTCCGAAGAATTGTAAGGAGATAAGGTGATGGGGAAAATACAAATAAACACAATTGAAAACATCCAACCAATAGATGCAAAGCAATTTATCCGTTTAGTAACTGCCGCAAGCCAAGGCATATCCGTAGAATCTGTAAAAAAACAAGAGCAAGAACCATCTCGTAAATATATGCGGGATGGCGTCACGATTCTCTCTCAAGCACTAGCTATAGACAAAAAAACTGTCTATGGTTGGGGTGACAATATTAATTACGTGGGAATGCCAGGTCATCATAAATTGGCGTTAGGCTACGCGAAAGCTGCAAACGTCCATAATAATTTTGCAGTGTCAATCATGGAAGAACTCTACTCAGCTCCAGAAATATCTGGTGGTGAATTCCTGGAAGAACTTTTTGGTTTGTCATCTCTATCAAAAAGACAATGTTTGAAAGCAGCTTCACGACCAGATTTTCGATTTCAATGTAAAAAAATTCTCGCTCATGTTCTGCAAATCAATGAGCGAACGGTTGATGCATGGGGGAGCGACATGTACTTTGAAGCTATGCCAGAAAAGTATGGAATAATTCTCGGCTATGCATTGATAGCTGTGAAATCTCCAATAATAGCCGAGTTTAATGGTGTAGCTTAGTTCAATACAATGATTCAAACTTATTTAATTAAGTGCCTCGGCAATTTCTTTGCCCAGACGAGCCAAAGTTTTTTCTCGTACAAATTCTGCTGCTGCTCTTGCACTTTCGGCAAGTATAGTATCTGTGTTCGGAGTAAGCTTCAATGCTCCACCGAGGTAACCTAAAGATTTACAATAATTGTCAGAAAGGTTAGTTGCTGCTAAACGTTTCACAACTTGATAATTACCTTGCTGGAAAGCTTCATAAGCGAGTGTATGTAAATCATTTTCTGGACTTCCCAGAGTTTCAATAATGGCTTTAACCGCTAGATTTACCTGGTCTAGAGTAGGTTCTTTTGTTTGTATTGCTTGCATAATTACACCCGATTATCAAAGTTTTTGACTTCTATTTAAGGACTATATAGAATAGCCCCAAATCTTTTTTGCTGACAAATGGAGACAAACTCGACAGCGGTATTTCTGTTGTAGTATGCTCTAACTTTCAACAATACCAAGTTTTGCGCTCCAAGGTTTATTCAGATAAAATACCTCAAAGCAAATCTTTCTAGAGTCAAAATGGAAGTTCAAGGCAAATCCCCAACAATCCAATCAGACGTTGCAAAAACGGCCATCGTGATGGCTGCAAAGCGAGCTATTGAAACAGAAAGACCCGACAGATTGTTTGATGACCCCTTTGCTGCTTCTTTAGCAGGTGATGCTGCAATAGTTTTACAAAAAGAGTTCCTATCTCAACTCCCAGATAAAAGAAGCGAGATAAAGTACAATTTGTAGCAGTACGCACTCGGTATTTCGATGATTTCCTCATGGAATCAATAGCAGAAGCTCCTCAAATAGTCATTTTGGGGTCAGGTTTAGATACACGAGCTTTTAGGTTACCACTAGCATCAACAATAAATTTATACGAAATTGATTTACCGGAAATTATTAATTACAAATTAAACATACTCAATGGGGTTATGCCTAAATGCAATTACCATCCGATTAAAGGCGACTTGAAGCAGGAATGGGCGGATAAACTGCTGGAGTCAGGGTATGAAACCAATAAACCAACAGTTTGGCTTTTGGAAGGATTATTAATGTATCTTGATGAGACAAAAGTTCATCAACTGTTGAAAACCATTAGCGAACTAAGTATTGTAGGTAGCTTTTTGGGAGCAGATTTAGTTAGTGTTAAATCATGGCAAGTGGGTGCTCAAAATAGCAAAGCTGTTATTAGCGGTCACTGGAAACATGGGACAGACCAACCAGAACAGCTATTTGCCACTTATGGTTGGGAGGTATCTGTTGTACAACCAGGTGACATCCGTGCTAATTACGGACGATATACAGTAGAGCTACCACCAAGAGAAATGGAAGGTAAAAGACGTTCCTATTTAGTTGTAGGAAAGAAGCAAAAAATTGATTGAAGAACATCTTCTAAAGTTTGAATTGAGTAAGCTTTATAGAATAGAACTACATTAAAATTGCTCTTGAGCAGCCTTTAGATTGTTATCTAAATTTGAGCATTTACCCATCTTGATTAATTCTTCTTTATAAAAATTATCCATCTGGGCTACAAACTTACCATCAATTAACTTAATACCAAAAATATCAAGTGCTGTTTTGAAATCTAAAACACTCGCATGATGGTCTATAGCAATAATACCTTTTTTATCTCCTTTAAACCCAGGCGGTTAATGAATTTGTAATTGGTTCATAATTATGTATTGTTACCAAACGCATAGGTAGTTTTGGTTCATTTGGTATTAAAGAAAACTCGACTAACTCAAACGTACTGCTAAATATGGCCGCAGCGTAAGGTAATGTAGCCCTATATTCATTCAAATCAACACTATTTTGTTGTGTCAGTAAGTCTTTGAGTTCGTTCAAATTGGTTTCTTGCCAAAATTGTTTTACATCTAGCTGAATTGCCAAATTGTAGGGACGTTGCAGCATATTTACAAGTCCTTGATTGACCCAGCGCTGCATATCCTCATTAACGCCAATCATCCCCACTAAACTCATTGGTTTACTGCTATTGCACAACCTTTCTAAAAGTTTTAAATCAGCTGCATCAAACCCAAAGCCTGGATGTCCAAAAATAGTAGGTTGGACTAATGGAGAGTTTGGCTTTACTTCTGAATCGTCGTCAGCCATTGATGCTAAAATCTTTAGCGGTCGAATAGCCCCCTTCCATACAATTTTGCAAGCACGAAAGTTGAGAGCGGCAATTGCATGAGCCAACCTCTCACCCTCTACGTCTGCTAATTCCAGCGCTGCTAACTGGCTTGGGGCGTTAATTGTAAGAGTATCAGTTCCGATAAGAAGTTGAAAATCAGGAGATTTTAAAAAATCAAGTGGTTCCATTTTTCTGCTTCTTGTTTGTAGGCTTTTGTTCTACTTCGGGGGGAAAGCTTTTATTACGTAGTTCGACTAAATATTCTTCTTCTAAAGAAAGGTTGTGAGCCAATTTGGCTAAGTCTCCTACACAGGGCTTCTCCCCCATAACCAAAACATCTAAACGCTCTGGTTTTATGTCTCCTATTTCTAGGAGCCTAGGATAATTATCTAACACCAACTGCGCTAATGGATTAGGGGCTTCTGGTTTAGTTGGGTTCAATAACCAAGAACGCACTAACATCTCAAGTACTTTACTCATGTCGGTTTCCAATTCAGCACATCTGGCCTTAAAATATAAAGCCAACTGCTTTGGAACCATTCCAGTAATTTGTTTGTAATTTGGATCAGCACGTTTACCGCGCTGGTCGTTGGGTTGTTTCATAGAAATACATAAGTAATCTTTACACCTATTTTCTCATACGCTTCACAAAACTTATGGTTCTGATGTTCACAAACGCTAGAACATGTTTTACCATAGCTAGTAGAACATAAAAAAAACACCTTTAAGTTTGCACAATAAAACTTAACTCGCAAGCAATAAAAAATGGGACTGGTGAAAACAGCCCCACCAATCTATAAAAAAATCAGAGACATCCTAACATGAGTACCGCAGTAATTTTTAGTTCAGGGTTAACAATCTTTGAACGTATCGAACAAGCTTTCGATTCACTTGAGTCAGCGACTCGGCATATCCTACATCATGCCTTTGATTTGCTAGAAACTCGTTTGGGATATTCCAAAAAAGAATATCGGGAGGCCATAGCCCAACGCGGTTGGAAAAAGGGTGGTATAGAAGAAAGAACTGCTATAAAAATAGCGGATGCTTTTGAGGCTTTTCGTCCTGACCCGTTGCGGTTGAGAAAAATCGAGCCTCGTACTCTCTACAGATTGGCTGAGGGTAAAAAATATGCACCAGTAATTGAGGCTCTAGCAAATCTTTCCGAGGAGCAAATCACGCAGTCAAAGGTCACTCAACTGATGGCACAGCGCAGGTTCGAGTTAAAACAGGAGCGAGAAGCCAAAAAACAAGCATCGTCCGAGGAGCAAAACACTAGCGGATGGAAGAGAGCGAAAAACGGTGGTCGTGCTTACCATATTCCACCACTTTATGACGAAACTACAGGTGTACACATTGAAAAAATCCGAAGCGAGAAAGGTTGCACCTCCCAAAAAATTGTGGAAACTGGGACTGAGGTTTTGAGCGTAATCCTGGAGAAAAACCCAGAACTAGACCCTAACGACCTCAGCAAATTATTAGATTTTATAGAAGACCTACTAGCTAACCGGGAACAGGAAAAAATAGACCTAGTTCAACAAACTGTAGCCATCAGTAATTCAGATGACTTGGCACAAGTTACAACAACTCTCAAAATGTCAGATTTTGGTGACAATTCAGATGTGCCATCCAAAGAGTTGGATTTATCCGAGCAAGAACCACAACAGCTTGTAACTCGGACGCAAGAAAGTTTTACAGAATACCGTGTTAATCAAATAGCTGCAAAATTGGTAGAGCGAGAAATAGCTACAGCACCAGCAGAAAAAGTTCAAGATATCGTGCGTAATGCCTTTAGTGTTAAGGTGTACGCACATCATTTAGGCAAGATGCAAGAAACGCTCATTCGTATAGATACTTCTTTGTTGGAAAATGACGAACTGCGTAGCTTCTTGCTGAACACAAGCTTAGAAAGAGACGGTTTTATTAAAAAGGCTTATTACGTTTCCCAAACCATTAAGAGTCAATTTGTTCTTAACCAATTAGAAGAAAATCGTCTTGTGTGGCCAGCATTTCCACATGTTGATGCTTTATCTCCAGAATTTGTAGAAGATTGCCTGCAATACCCCAATTTCAATCCAGTTGAGTATCTTGCATCAGTTTACAATCAAGCAACTGATTGGTCGCAAGTTAAGGATGCTATCAATACTGTGATTGAAGTTCAGGGTATTCAAGCATATACAGAATATTGCCAACAAGTTAGAAATTTAATATCTCCAGAAGTTCAAAACAAGGTTGAAGAATTAATTCCAGAAGCTTCGAGAAAACTTAAACAAGCAATGAGCGCAGGGATTATTAACAGTTATTTTGAATCTCCAATTGATGGTATATACCACATTGTTGATAGAAGTAACCAAGAGTTGGTACTTCCTGAATGCTTGCTTGATTGTGTATTAAATTTATAAGCAGCTAGTAGGAAAATCACTACATTTGCTAACGCTTAAGCCAAATATTAGCTTAAGTCTTGTTCAAATCTCAAGAAACGAGTTGAAAAATATCTTAGAGGTACAGTTGCTGTTTTACCCGTGGGAATGAAGCAAGAAAATTGTAACCTCAACTCAATAAATCCGAAAACAATCGTAAAATAAGTGAAAATATGACAAGAAGAAATAGTGCAATCAAAAAAAGAGTAAAGCGTGGAATATCCGCGTTTTCAGAATTTAATCATTACACAACTGTAAAGAAGGAAAAACAAGCAAGTTGTACAACCGCTCGAAATTATATAAGAGCAGAAAATATTATACCCCCTGCCGTAATTTCTGTGATGAAAGCAGACGGTAAAATTGATAAATTTTTCTATGGGTCAACCGGACTATTTCAATATAATTACGCTGTTTTAAATTGTCAGGAATTTTATCAAATTAATCACTGATTCAGTGATTGCTTGCACCTCTGATAAAAGCAGACTCATTAGGGAAAGCTAGAGGACAAGAGATGCTAGTCTAGAAAGACGTAAGTTAATAAGGCAATAAATTATACTCTTTATTGCTTCTGTTCTCCATCGTCTGTCCAAGGTTACTAAAAAGTGCAAATATCTGGTTAAATTAGCCCTAAATAAAAAATAATGTACTTTTATAGCTGTACCACTTTGAGCATAAACTAATATCTGGCGTAGATACAGCCTCAATGGTAGCGAAGCTACAACCAGCCGACATGTAAAGCTGAAAAAACCTTTTTGGGAAAGAGTTTGCTGAAAAATTTGTTACCAAAGCCTTCCCCAGCAACTCTTTAATCCTTAAAACCATTGCTGGATAACTTTTGTAGAGAATTCAAGACCATATAATACAAACAATCTCGTTTTTTTAGCAAAAGCTTTACTAGACAGAGCTTTTAAGCTCGGTGTGGTGGCTATTCTACACAATAACCACCAACACAAAATAAGAACAATTCTCTCTGGGAGCAAGCAGGGATTATTCTCCCCAATTTTCGTAGTGCGAGCATCTTGCTCGCTTGTTGTCAGTAAGAAACATATTGCTCGCTTGTCGTCAGTAAGAAACATCTTTCTCGCTTGTCATCAGTAAGCAACATCTTTCTCGCTTGATGTCAATTAAAAATTAATATATTCATTAGCAAGATAATATTTATAATCATACAATAATCTTGCACGCTTATATACCAAATATATAAAAATGAAAAAAATCCTATTCGCATCAGCAAATCCCGATAATACAACAAAACTGAACTTAGACAAAGAAGCACGGGAAATTCAGCAAGCGCTAAAATTGAGTAAAAATCGAGATGATTTTGAAATCGTCACCTGTTTGGCAACACGAGTAGAAGATTTACGACATGCATTATTAGAGCATCAACCTAATATAGTTCATTTTTCCGGACATGGAACAGAAACAGGTTTAGTATTGGAAGATAATAACGGGTCACTACAATTAGTCAGCGAGTTAGCATTAGAGAATTTATTTGAAAATTTTCGCGGAGTAACCGAATGCGTGGTACTAAATGCTTGTTATAGTGAAATTCAAGCGAAGGAAATTTATAAGCATATTAATTGCGTAATTGGGATGAATCAGCCAATAGGAGATAGTTCTGCTATCAATTTCTCAATAGGATTTTATGATGCAGTCTTCTCCGGAGAAATTTACAACTACGCTTTTAACATCGGAGTTGCTTCCATGCAATTATCAGGAAGCAAAGAGCATTTAACTCCCGTTATCTTATTTAGACCTCTTGCTAAAAGCACTGAAAAAAATAATATGTCAAAAGAAAAATCACAACCACAATCCGGTGGAATTTCTCAAGGCAATAGCGATACAATGAGTGGTGGTATGCAAGCTGTACAAGGTAGTGGTAATAATTTATCAATGAATAACGAAACTTATCATACTAAATACGACCAAAGACAAGCTAATATAGGTGGTTTTGTTGATACTGCTCAAAGTGGTAGTAACGTACAATTTACTCAAAATATTAATGCAGCAGAACCGCAGAAAAATCTTGCGGAAGCTGCAAAAGAAATACAACAACTGCTGGAGCAATTAAGCAAAACTTACCCGACTGTAACAATGTCCGATAAAATGAAGCTAGCAGCAGAAGCGACTCAACAAATAGAACAAAATCCTACTTTAATGCAAAAAATAATCAGCGCATTAAAAGCTTGTAGTACCGCTGCTTTAGAACAATCACTTAATCATCCTGCTGCAAGTTTTGTCATTGCTGCATTTGAGGATTTACAAAAAAATTAATCATTTCGTAGGTTGGGTAGCTCCACTCAACCCAACAAACTCCGCAAATGTTGGGTTATCTTTTATCGGACGCTACGCTAACGTTCCCCGACCACGACGGTAATGTAAATAAATTTTGGGTTATCTCTTTGAGACGCTTCGCTAACGTTCCTCAAACCAACCTACGAATTACATTTTGTTACATAGTGGTAAATTTTCTCGTTTATCTAATTAAATGTTGGGTTATCTCTTCGAGACGCTTCGCTAACGTTCCTCAACCCAACCTACGAATGTTCTAAAACTCATGCTGTCCGCTCTCTGTAAAAGTTTCTGGGGGATAAATATAGTCAATAAGCGTATCCGAAATTATACGGTAACAAATATAATCATTTTCCGGAATCACTTAAGTAGAGTCGGTATCATATAGCAATGTGCTGACTGTCCAAGGTTGTGTAATGAATCAAGAGAACAAAGAACACGACAAAGGACATCAAACTCAAATCAACGATAGCGGAACTGCTAATGTCGTTGATAATACCAATTCGACAAGTCAGTCAGCACGAGTGACTGGTAATAATTTATCGATGAGTCGGAGCAAGTACTGGCAAACACACCCAATTTACCCCGCGATGCTAAAATTTTAGTTTGAACAGAAAGTTGCCGCAAACGTAGGGATAATCATTATCAAAAAACTCTCAACATCTTGCTCAATAAAACTTGCTAATTTAAATTGATTGACAATAACCAAAAAATATAATCCTGAAACGCCTATGATTGCTACATCATGATAATGATTATCTCTATGTTCGCCGTAAACCCTTATGAAAACTTTAATTTTAGGATATTAGCCAGCTAACTCGATACCCAAGACCACGACCGTCATAATGCTCTGATATTATCTTCATAAATTTAACGCACAACCGTCAACGCAGTATTTGTCGAGTGCGATCGCTTTCCGCAAAACTAAATATCTGCCATTCTTGGTTAAAAGCGATTATTTAGTTAACTGTTTCGGTGTACTCATCAACCACAACGATAAATTTGTCAAAACCCACCCTGTCCGCTCCCATAAAAATTTCTAAGGGATAAATATAGTTCAAAAGCATATCCGAAATTATACGGGAACAAATATAATCATTTCCGGAATCACTTAAGTAGAGTGAGTATTATATAGCAACGTACTCACTGTCCAAGGTTGTGCGATGAATCAAGAAAACAAAGAACACCAAACTCAAATCAACGATAGCGGAACTCTTAATGTCGTTGATAATACCAGCGCGACAAATCAGTCAGCGCAAGGGACTGGTAATAATTTATCAATAAATAACAACACATATAACAGTATTAAATACGACCAAAGGGAAGCTAATATAGCTGGTTTTGTCGATAAAGCGGAAAGTGGTAGCACCATAAACATCACTCAAAATAATACTCAAAATAATATTTACCAAACCTCCCGTGAACCAATAAAACCCGCAAACAAAATACCTCACCAAGGAACACCCCATTTCGTCGGACGAGATAACGAACTCGCGTTTATCCACGAAAAATTGAACCAGCAAAATAACACGGTGGCTATTTCCGCTGTTGCTGGGATGGGTGGTGTTGGTAAAACGGAGCTAGCTGTAAAATACGCGAGGGAGCATATTAATGATTATCCTGGGGGAGTTTGCTGGTTTAGCGTCCGTTCTTCTAATATTGCGACAGAAATTTTAACTTTCGCTAAAAATGACCTGCAATTAGAAGTTCCACAGAAAGATTTTCAAGAACAACCCCTGACGCTGGAAAAACAAATAGATTGGTGTTGGCGAAATTGGCAACCACCCGATGGGGTAGTATTAATAGTATTTGATGACGTTACTGATTCAGAGAATTTTGCTGATTATTTACCGAAAAATAATCGCTTCCGGGTCTTAATCACAACCAGATTGCGAGAAATTTACGCTAACATCGAGGAAATATCTTTAGATGTGCTATCACCAGAAGAAGCCTTAAGCTTATTTACTAATATAGTTGGTGAAAAAAAGGTAGATAAAGAGTTAGAAATAGCGAAAGAAATATGTAAATGGCTAGGATATTTACCGTTAGGGATAGAATTAGTTGGGAGATATATAGCGAAAAAACCGCCTCATTTTACTTTAGCTAAAATGCTGGAGCAATTAAAGCAACAGCGACTAGAGCAAGAAGCAATAAACCCCAAGCAAAAAACATTAAGCACAGCGCAACTTGGTGTTAAAGCAGCGTTTCAGTTAAGCTGGTTAGAATTAGACGAACAAACGCAGAAGTTTGCTGCATTATTAAGCTTATTTGCAACAGAGATTTTTGCATGGGATTGGGTAGAGTCTATAACTGGGTCGCTAAATTGGGATGATAATGATGTCAATAAAGCGATTGAGGAACTTTATCAACGGCACTTGCTTAACTCTTTAGAAGAATCAGATATATTTTACTATAAAACTCATACCTTAATCCGCGAATTTTTACAAGATCAGTTAGCAGCTTTACCAGAAATAGACGAATTTAAAAGAGCGTTCGTGGGTACTTTTATAGAAATAGCTCAAACAATTCCTGATTCACCGACTTTAGGAGATATAATAAAAATAAAAAACGCGATTCCCCATTTAACGGAAGTCGCAGAAAAATTAATTGACGTGGTGAGCGATGAAGATTTAATTTGGGCTTTTTTTGGCAATACTACATTTTATCATGGACAGGGTTTATATACATTAGCATCACCTTGGTACGAGCAATGCGTATCTGTAGTCAAATATCGCTTGGGAGAAAATCATCCCTACTATGCTACCAGCTTAAACAATTTAGCTTTTCTCTACAAATCAATCGGAAAGTATGATGAAGCAGAACCGCTTTATCTCCAAGCTTTGGAGTTAAGAAAACGCATACTGGGAGAAAATCATCCCGACTATGCTACCAGCTTAAACGATTTAGCTGTACTCTACTACTTAATAGGAAAATATGATGAAGCAGAAACGCTTTATCTCCAAGCTTTAGAGTTAATCGAACGTATAGTGGGAGAAAACCATCCTGATTATGCTCAAAGCTTACACAATTTAGCTTCTCTCTACTACGTAATAGGAAAATATGATGAAGCAGAAACGCTTTATCTCCAAGCTTTGGAATTAATAAAATGCATACTAGGAGAAAATCATCCCGACTATGCTATCAGCTTAAACAATTTAGCTGAACTCTACTACTTAATAGGAAAATATGATGAAGCAGAAGAGCTTTATCTCCAAGTTTTGGAGTTAACAAAATGCATACTAGGAGAAAATCATCCCGACTATGCTATCAGCTTAAACAATTTAGCTAATCTCTACCAATCCCAAGAAAAGTATGATGAAACAGAAGCGCTTTATCTCCAAGCTTTAGAGTTACATAAACGCATACTGGGAGAAAATCATCCCCACTATGCTATGAGCTTGAACAATTTAGCTAATCTCTACCAATCCCAAGGAAAGTATAATGAAGCAGAACCGCTTTTTATCCAAGCTTTGGAGTTACATAAACACATACTGGGAGAAAATCATTTCCACTATGCTATTAGCTTAAACAATTTAGCTTTACTCTACAACTTCCAAAAAAAGTATGATGAAGCAGAACCACTTTTTATCCAAGCTTTGGAGTTACATAAACGCATACTGGGAGAAAATCATCCCCACTATGCTATGAGCTTGAACAATTTAGCTAATCTCTACAAATCAATTGGAAAGTATGATAAAGCAGAACCACTTTTTCTCCAAGCTTTAGAGTTAACAAAACGCACATTGGGAAAAAATCATCCTAACTATGCTCGAAGCTTGAACCATTTAGCTTTTCTTTACTGTTTACAAGGAAAGTATGATGAAGCAGAACCACTTTTTCTCCAAGATTGGGAGTTGACAAAACACATACTGGGAGAAAGCCATCCCGACTATGCTCAAAGCTTAAAAAATTTAGCTAATCTCTACCAATCCCAAGGAAAGTATAATGAAGCAGAACCGTTTTTTCTCCAAGCGTTGGAGTTAACAAAATGCATACTCGGAGAAAATCATCCCCACTATGCTACTAGCTTGAACGATTTAGCCTTAATCTACGACAAACAAGGAAAGTATGATGAAGCAGAACCGCTTTATCTCCAAGCTTTGGAGTTACATAAACGCATACCGGAAGAAAATCATCTCAATATTGCTACCAGCTTAAACAATTTAGCTGGACTCTACAAATCAATCGGGAAGTATGATGAAGCAGAACCGCTTTTTCTCCAAGCTTTAGAGTTAAGAAAACGCATACTTGGAGAAAACCATCCCGACTATGCTCAAAGCTTAAACAATTTAGCTGAACTCTACTACAAACAAGGAAAGTATGATAAAGCAGAACCGCTTTTTCTCCAAGCTTTGGAGTTAATAAAATGTATACTCGGAGAAAATCATCCCAACTATGCTCGAAGCTTGAACAATCTAGCTTCTCTCTACAAATCAATCGGAAAATATGATGAAGTAGAACTGCTTTTTCTCCAAGCTTTGGAATTAACAAAACGCATACTCGGAGAAAATCATCCCGACTATGCTACCAGCTTAAACAATTTAGCTGGACTCTACTACAAACAAGGAAATTATAATGAAGCAGAACCGCTTTTTCTCCAAGCTTTGGAGTTAACAAAACGTATACTGGGGGAAAATCATCCAAATACACTCAAACTCAAGCAAAATTTAACTGTTTGCTGGGTTGACGGAATTGAAAACGGTCATTTATCAATTGAAGTATTGTGCAAAAACCCCCTTTTCATCCAAATAATAACAGAGCTATCTCAAAATAAAACAACAAAGGTTCTTGGTTAATATTGATACTTTTCAAACATCCCTTTAAATCAAATTATCAAAATAAATTATCAAATCCCAGGTACTTTAATTAAAATATTTCTTGTAACCAAAGTTTCAAATTGACTGACCATAGCCTTAGCAGCAATCGAATCAGTTATAAGCACACCAGCTTCAATATTACGTTTATGAGCAGCTTCAGTAAAATTGGCAGAAGTTACCAGCAACCTTTCTTCATCCACAACCACACATTTAGCGTGCAGACAAGCCTTTGCAATACCACCGATAGCAAGAGAGCGAGGGTCATAAAACACGAATGGTAAACGTTCCCCAAACCATATTTCTTGACGAAAAGTAGTTGCAAATTCCCTTAAAATTGTGGAATCCGGTTGTCGGCTATTGTGTGGTCTTTTGACATTCAGAAACATTCTCACATTTAGGTTTGGGTTAATATCCATCCTTTCTACCAGCGTACCAAACAACCCTCGCGCTTTTTCCCCCTTGTCAACAGCAAAACTAGAAATTAAAATGCTACTTTGAGCAGCATTAAATAATTCCCGTACAACCACGCTCGTATCCCGACTAGACGAACCCACAACTTCCTCCCCAGTCCAAACTAACTCAACACCATCCCGATTTGATTGAGACAGTTTTCGTTCTTGTGCGAGTAAGCGAAGCATATACACAATATGGATTGCAGTCATTCCCATTTGGTGGAGACTTTGTAATTCCGTCGCAATACCGTTACGCATCGCAGCAGGTACAATTCCCGTCAGAGAAGCAGCATAATAAGGAGCAACTAACCTACCAGTTTCCAAAGCCGCAGCTAAACCAATCAGTGCAGGACGGCTAAGCTCGTGTAAAATAGACATCATATCAAATCCAGATGTACGACCATAATAAAATATTCCTAAATTCTTAGCGTCTTAGCGTCTCTGCGTGAGCTTTATCAGACAACATCATCAGAAAAAAATGCAGCACCCGCAGCTTCCACCGTATTAACCACAAGCGCTCGGTCAAGAAACTCATTACGTCGTTCGCAAGAAGTCTCAGCAATTAACAAACAACCGTGACAAGCAGCACCATGAAGAAAACGTTCCTCTTGACTATCATCAGGTCTATGTTGAGCGCAAACCGGGTCATTAGAACAGAGCTTACCAAACTCAATAGCAGACACTAAGTGATGTTCAATACGTTTACCCACCTGTACCAAACCACCCAAAGTACCTTCCGACCCAGACGTCCCCGTATAAAGTAAAATACCATATCCCGACTCCCCAGCATATATGCGCTCCCGAATAGAACTAGCAGCATAACCGCATTCCAGAGAAACTGTCGTAATCAAAAGATGAGAAAGAGAATGCAACATAACATAAGGTAAACCTGGAAATTTAGCCTTATCCAGCGCAACTCCCCGACGAACACACCATTGACTGAACCCATTAACCAACTCCCGTCCCCGATTTATTACCGCTTCTCGTTTTTGCCATTCTTCAATTGCAGACTTATTAAAAGCGATAAAAACTCCTTCCCCCTTATTTTCAATAGCAGGAACCCAACTAGGTTCAACATCCAACGCAGCACGACGTACCTCAAGAGATAATTCACCATCAATATCAGGCATTTCTGCTTCAAACCGGGTAAAACCGACTTGAGCAATCACCTCACGCAAACGATGTACCAACACAATTCGGTCAACACAGCCAGCAAGTATAGTCCCTAAACCATCAAACTTGCGAGTACGAGCATAAAAATCTCCATCTGGTACATCCTCTCCAACTTCTTCAGGACTGGATAACAACGCTTCTATTTCCACCTGTTTAATGCTCTTAGGTTTAGGAGTGTCCCCTTTTGAACGTCGCTCAATTTCTGCCCAAACAGCAGCATCGCTAAAACCTTCTAAAGCACTTGCAACTTTTGGTCTACGACGTTCCTTACGAACATCATCTAAATCTCCCAACCACTTCAGATGGTCTTCATAAACTAAATTAACACCATCCTTGAGCTTTTGGTCAGAATCAGGAATAGAAATAACACTAAGCGTCTGAGAAAAATAAGCATTACTAGCAGACCTTACCAACAAGCGGTTTTTCTCAGGTCTATCAGTATCAGGAGCCACACATTGTTCAGACGCACCAACTCCCAACCAAGGACGTTTTCCTTCACATTTCCCCAAAAGTCCAGGGATAGTAGCATCAGAAAGAGGACGGCGTTTTTTGCATTGCTCGCAGCGGACAAAAATATCAGCAAAATCATTCCCCGTTCCACCTTCATCCAACCATAATAATGCTGGACAATTGCTGCGACAGTCAGAATTAACAAAAATATACCAATCAATATCACTAATATGACCGTTTAAACAAGCTTGAACAAAACGTACTGGAACAACAGGATATGTTCTTTTATCTTCACCAAAATATTTTCCTTTTTTCAAACGTCCCCAAGGAATTAAAGGTCTTGTTTGATAATCTTTACCACTCTGAGATGTCCATTTTTCATCACCTATTTGAGCAACAAACCAAGCCGGAAAAGTAAAAACTTTGATACCAGTACGCGGTGCAATCGGGTCTTGATTTGCAGCGGGTGGTGCGTACATATCAACCTTATTAATATCCAAAAGCTCAGCAACCCTAGCTGCAAGTCTATCTTCATAAATTGGCTGATTGCGATACCCATCCCAATGATTTATACCACTAATTAACACAGAATAATTCGGTAAATCCGTCATAGAACCAGAACCAAAAGTAGATATAATCTGGCTTTGACGAATTTCTCCAGAAGGAGGTTGTTTCTTACCTTGCGTTTTTTTCTTTTGCACTCTTTATTATCCTAATTGGTAATTGGTAATTGGTAATTGGTAATTGGTAATTGCGGATTGGTAATTGGTAATTGGTAATTGGTAATCGGTAATTGCGAATTGCTTAATCTTCTTCCACCTCCTCAATATTATTTGGATTAACAACCCAAAGATTTACAGACGGTTCCACATCCCGTAAACTACGTTGTGCTTTAAACTTCTGAGCAACTTGCTTTTGATTAGCCAGTTCCGGGTCAAGAAAATCATAAAGCAACGGAGGAGCAGAACCAACTTCCTGCTGATATTGAAGTTGACCCTTTTCGCTAGCTATTGATTCCCATGCATCCAAAAGGTCGTGAACACGCGCTCTAATCTTTAAACGCAACCTTTCCGCTTCCACCGCATCTAATTCTTCGTCATGAACTTCCGCACGTTCAGCAATAACATCCGCAACAAAATTCAACCGTCCCCGATGACTTGCAATATCAGCAGCCTTCAAAGGAGCAGTCATACTCTCATAACCCAAACGTGCTAACGCAACAGTAATACCTGCAATACCTCGGTCAACAGCACGAGGAGAAAAAGGAGTAACACTGGTAGCTTCCACAGCACGATAAAAAGAAGTGTGCCACGTCTGAAAACGTTCGTAATGCGACCTGTCACGGGGTCGGTGAATATTAAGCAAAGTTACAACTAAACCAGGTCGATTTTCATCCCTACCTACACGACTTGTTGCTTGAATATACTCAGCAGCGGTTTTTGGTTGACCGAGAACCACCATTAAACCCAAACGAGTAATATCCAAACCTACAGAAATCATATTAGTAGCAAGTACCACATCAACCCTTTCCTTCTCATGGAAAGGTAGCTGCAAACGGCGTTTTGTTTCTGCTACTTTATTAGTACTGACACGAGAAGTAAGCTCGCAAGGTTCATCGTCTATTCTCCGGTCAGCAAATAAACCAGAAGTTTCATTTTCTCTCAACCGCAGACTGTAGCGTTTGAGACGAGCATTCACCTCATCTTCAACAATACGACGGCTACCCCCCAGCTCGCGCAACGAGTTAAAATATCCCAATAGCGTCATGTAAGGGTCTGCTGGATTTTGAGGATTTTTTGCTCCGGAAGCTGCTATCCACTCTTTTTGTGATGCACCCAATAATGCCAGATAAGTCCGCAGTAAAACAACTTTTAAACTTCGACCTTGAGCAGCTATCCCCAAATAAGTACGTGGGTTCTTTTCGCTAACAGCAACAGTTTTGGCAAAAAAAGAATCGCGCAAATCTGGTCCTGGTGGTGGGAAAACATCAACTCTGTCTCGTCCAAACAATCCCCGTATTTGTCGAGTAGCTCGTCTAACGGTTGCAGTTGAAGCAATAATTTTGGGACGAATTGTTTTATCATCAACCTTCCTACTACTGAGCGCATCAATCGCAGTTTCATACAAACCAGCCATCGTTCCCAAAGGTCCAGAAATCAAATGTAATTCGTCCTGAATAATTAAATCTGGAGGTAAAAGCTTACCATTTGGTAAAGGACGACCTTGTTTTTGAGTATCAGCAGACCCATAAAAACCATCTCCGTCATTGTAATGAGTCACTTGACCAAACAAAGCAGCCGTTTGACCAATCCAAGGAAGATTAGCAAATTTATCAACAGTAGCAATAATAAAACAAGGTAAACGGCGATAAATTGGTTCGTCAACCGCAATAATCGGTAATGGACGATTACTCCTAAACATACACCTGTTTATTCCATTAGCTGTCCCATTCGTATGTTGTTTGCGATTGCAACAAATAATCCGAAGATTAGCAGGTCGGTCAGCGTCAGGTAATAATTGGAATGAATTGCTAGTAAATTTTTCCCCACACCAAGGGCAATTTTCTAAAGGAATTGGAGAAGGTTTAATTTTCGGGTCATTTTGGAAAGCAATAGTGCGAGCGCGCGCAGAATTTTGGTCATTGTCTCCTTTTTTACCCATTTTATTAGGTGTAGCAGCCATTCCCACCCACAAACCAATTTCAAAAGGATGATGACCAAGCTTTTCTGGGTTTTTCTCTCGTTCAAGTTCCAAAGCACAAATAAGAGTAGCTGCACGACCTAACTGGTCAAGAGTTAAAAGCCTCAAAGTATACCGCATTAACACGCTTAAACCAGCAGAACTAATACCGGGATTTTGCAAACGTCGCAGAACAAGAGTAAAAGCAGCAAGTCCCAAATAAGCCTCCGTTTTACCACCACCAGTAGGAAAAAATAGCAGGTCAACTAATTCCCGGTCAGGATGCAGAGGGTTAGCAATTCCTGCGATATTCATCAACAAAAAAGCCAGCTGAAAAGGTCTCCATTTCGGAGGTGACGATTCGTCAGGAGACTTATCCGTATCATGAGTTCCACGCTGACGGATAGCCGTAGCAATCGCTCGGTTAGCAATTTGAAACGCATCAAAAATTAATGGGTCATCCAGCGCTGCTAACCCCGCATTAATGCGCTCGTTCGCGATAGCAGCACGGTCAAGGAGGTCTTGTGCAACCCTCGCTCGTTGCGGAGAAGCAGTGGGAGCTTTGGTTCTTTGGTCAGCAATCCACACTGTATAACTTGTGACGATATCTCCCAGCATACTCCGTATTGTCGCCGCATCTTCTGCCGCAGCAATAGCTTCCATACTTAACTCAACACCGCTAACTTCCTCTGGAATCACCTTTTCGACATCAGCAGTCGGCATCCAAGCGGTGCATACTTTGTTACAGCTATTATCTAAATTGAGGTGAGCAACAGCAGAAACATTATGACCAACGACATATTCATAAGCATCCCGATATTGTAAGTCTGCAACTTTTTCATCCCAATCATCACCACTTTGACCTCGTGGGTTAGGACGAGGAACAAAAGATTCTGTATTATTTACCGTCAATTGAGCTTGAAAAATATAAGCTTTATCTCGCTCTTCATTATTAGTAGGAGAACGATAGTTAACAATAAACAGAGCTATAGAACAAGTCCCTGCTGGTAAATTGTTAGAAGAAGTAACCGAACGATTGGTTACAACTAACTGTAAACCTTCGCTATTAGGAATTTCGTATTTTACAGTTTTAGTTTTAGCTGTAGAAAGAATATTTAAATCAATAGTTAATACCGCTTGACGAGGAGTGCGTTGCCAATGTCCAGAAGTGCGACTTTGTAATACAGTTTCAGCTTTCTTCTCCTCTTCTTCTTGATGCTCAGCAATTGGATTATAGTCTCCCCATTCCACAGTAACATTGAGATTTGCTGTATCTTTAGAGACTAGAAAACTTAAACCCATCGAAGAGGGAAAAAAAGCTTTCCTGGCAGAGGCTGCTTCCGGGGTATTTTCATCATCTCCCCCTGCGTTACGACTGAGTTGACTTACTTCCTCATCACCTGCATCATCCGAACGCTGGTTTACCGAAGCTTCATAGGGAACTAAAAAACCCGTGAGATACCACATTGAAGGGGATTGAGGCAAAATTTCCTCTGCCATTTCTAAATCATCGGCTGTCGGCCCCACTAAATCTAGTTGTAGGGTTTTAATGAGAGATGCGCGTACTTCAACGGGAGCGGTGGCTGGCATGTATTGCTTTTAACTCTCTCTTTTGGGTCTGACTGGCAATTAACCATACATATTATATTGAATTAATTGGTAAAAGTGTTAAATGATACTGATGATAATGATTATTTTATCAAATGTGGTGGGAAAGAATCCCTTTCCAAACATATCACCTTAACGGGGAGAGGTTTTATAAAGTAATTTGCAGGTAAATAACGTATATTTGTACTTATCGTGTAAAACTTATATAATTGATTGATGTTTTAAACTGTAGTGTGGGCAAGATGTCTGCTTCAAGTAGCAAGCTTAAAATAGAGTTATCCAATGAACAGTCTTTTGATATATGGAATATATCTCGCCATGAAGATGAGACATTAGAGGATATATCAGAAACTGAATTATAAGACTTAGTTTTTTAATTTTCTGCTTAACATAATCTCTTCTTTCTATAAAAACCAAGGCGTTCTTTCTAGTACCTGATGAAGACGAAATGCCGAATTATACCTTAAGAAAGCATCGGTTAAATAAGCAATATCTCCTGCATATTTAGTGGTGATTGGTTCTGCACATAACGAGTCAGTAGATGACCAATTGAGTTTAGTTAAACTAAGAATATGTACCGCTAATGCCTTTAAATCAGGTGGTGAGTTTGGTGCATTTTCTGGATGCTCAACCCAAGCATTAACTTCCAACACTTGTGGTGTACCCAAGACCTTACGATATAAGTTATACCCAGTTGTAGATAAATAAATTTTGTTAGGAGAAGCGATTACATAATTACCACGGCTTAAACTACCATCAGTTTCTACACGACTGTCGTAAAGCCGAACATTGTGGTGAGTATTAATCCAAATAAACGAGTAAGTTCCTTTTGGTCGAATGCTACGCGCTGCTTCTAAAATTGCTTTCCGGTCTTCTCGTGAAAATTTTGCTGAGTAATGAAAATAAATATGGGGTGTTTCTTGAAGATTGAGACGCTCTAACGTTTGCCTAATCAAATTCTTAAAATACTTAGTGCGTTCTTCATAAAGAAATGTCTCTGTATTTCCAGAATAAAATTCCCATCTTCCGTAATTATTAAAAACATTTGCATAACCTATTAGTCGTTGCGAACCCTTTCGTCTGCTTTGGGTGTAGGAAAGACCGACAAAAAAATCTGCGTCAGGCAAAGCATCTGGAAGAACCCACGGTGTAGCACCGCATTTAGCGATAATGTTTAATGATAAGTTTAAATCTTTCCAATCTGGATTTAAAAGTGTAGGTTTATCAACCATTTGACAAGGTATACCTTGCTCTAGTAAGTACTGCTTAACCCTGTAGTAAGGTGAGTTTTCATCGTCAGATGCATAGCCTTCTTCTGGAGTACAAACTAAAAATAAGCGATTAAGATTTTTGTTACCAATCCAATCTGGATTTTCTCTTAATATCCGTTGACATTCCTCAAGAGCCATTTCAACTTTTGGAATTGTAATAATTGTATTGTATCTGAAGCGAGTACTAAAAGTTCTTTCTGAACCACGATATTTATATTTACCTACCTTCAAACGCTCTATTAAACTTACCATATTTGGGCGCAAATCAAACGTGCAGATAGGTACTAATTCAATATCTTTTAGTGAATAATCAAAAGTCCCAAATTGAGTGATACCTTGACGAATATCCGTAGAAGAACGTCCTTGATTAAACTCAACATTTGGTTCTATTAAACTTTTTATAGTAAGTCCAGTACCAAATGTTTTTTCCTTTGATAGAGCAGCTGGTGTTGCTTGTAGTTTAACTTGTGTTTCATTTACTGACAGAGGAAATATTGTTTGTGCTATTTCCGTAACAACTGCTTGAGTTTTTTCAAAGCGAGTCCTTGCTGCATTTGGCTCCAGGGATAGACTATGCTTTTTAATAGCTTTTGGTAAATCAAAATAAATGTTACGTGCATGAAGCACTTGCTGTATTAAAGATTTATAAAGGTTTGGAATAACCTTATTACTATTGATTTGCTCTTCTTTCTCAAAATCAAAAAGATATACACTAGTCCACTCGGTATTTATAGAAGTAATTTTTCCAAGATGCCATCCATTCCAACGAGCTATGGCAAGTTTATCAATTAAATCTTTTGGTTCCAATATGGATATTAAAGATGATATGGAACAAATATTTCTTACTTGTAAAGTGTAATCAACGCATAAGTAGTATTTGTCCCAGTAACGACGTAATTGAAATTCGTAAGCTGGGTAAAATCTTACAACTTTGTCAACTTCTGGTTGTAATAAAATATGAGATTTTTGGCGGTGAACAATTAGTCTACCATATTTAAAGCTATCAACATACCAGCCATGTCCTACTAAAGTATCTTTGAATGAGGACATGATACTTCGTTCAAATTGTCTTATAAACTCCGGGTTAGATTTTTCCGACTCAGGTATTGTAAATTCGAGTGGAAATAAATTTGCAAATTCTGTTACTTTTACCGCTACATTTGCTTGAAGAACAGCCTCTCTTTCAAGTGCTTTGCTAAAAAGTGTTACCTGAGTTTGGTTAGGGGTAACCTTATAATCTGGAGGCGGTAGTTTTAATGCAATCATTTCCTTACACATTCTTTTTGTTCCTTCACTCAGCGCTCGAACAAAAGCCTTACCGCGCTGGTCTTTCATATGTTTGAGCCACTCAATTAATTTGGGATTGCGTGGCGTAGAAGTTAAATTAGTATTATCCAGTGAAAAATGCTCAGGAACAATTATCCCATCTCTTTGAATAATTTTTCCTGCATTACGAACAATAAAAGCATCTTTATAATATTCACATTCAATTGGAAAATTAATATCGTAATCCCTGTGAGCAACAGCGTTAACTATTGCTTCGTCTATTGCTATTTGCGGATACTCCGGCTCATCTATAAATCCACCCGTAGGATTACGTTTAGAGTACGTTTTGAAAAAGCCAGATTCTTGAAAAAAAGTACGAATATCCCGAATTTGTTTTGTAATTGAACCAGTAAAGTTACGCTCAAACGTTGGTAAATTTCGCTCGTCCGCAACATTTGTTGCAAATCGTAATAGCCTGATGTAAGACCAAGCAAGAATTCTTTGCGGGTTAGCTGCGAAAAAAAGATAACCTACTTTAGTGAAAACATAATTACCTGAATTATCTTTATCTAAAGCACCTGCATTATAAAGCAATTCTTCATCTGTCTGTTCTAAAATCGCATCTTCTGTATCAATCTGACGAAATGCTTCTAATGCTCCTCGGTCTAAATCCCCTGGTCTATAAGGGCAGCAATGTGATTGTTCTCGGTCAACAATTTTTTGATACTGCTGAAGCGTTTGCCTCATCCGCTCAAGTTCCGAATTACTTTCAAAACTACTTAAGTCAGTCACACTAAAATTATCACAACCGTTTGTATTAGTCGTTAACTGATTTTGACTAAGGCTAAAGGTACTCTTCTCTTTTTCAATTGCCTCTTGCTCCTTTGGAGAAGCTTCATAAATTTTTTCTCCATCACATCGACGAACCAAAGCTGTATGCGGTGAAAATTCTTTTTTAGGAGTTTTTAGCTGTTTGGTTAGTCTGTGTAGATAAGGACTTGGAGGAATTGATATGACTAAGAGCCTTTTGCCTTCTAATACAATTATGTCACAACACAAGTCAGGAAGAGGAGGGTCACAGTAGGAATTTACTTTTTCTAATATCAACTTTTGAGTAGGTGTTTCATCTCCAATATCTCGAAGATTTAAAGTACCATCTGGCTTTAGCTTATCATCAGCACCAATAATTAAATAACCCGACTGTCCAGCAGTGCCAACATTTCCGTTAGCCAGTGACAGTATATCTTTGACTATTTCTCCCCATTGTAGTTCTTTAGTCTCACTCCACTTTTGTACTTCTGCTGGAAGTTCTGGTTTGGGTAAATAAATTTTATACAGTTCGATTTTGAAATCAACCTTAGCACTTTCGCGTGGTTGGCTTACTAGTTGACTAATTTGTCGAAGTGTCTCTTTTTCCATAAGCTGTGCCACAATCAAAACTTGCTGCCTACTTACTTCCGCGTAAAATAATTACCCAGTAATATATCGATATCTTAGCTGTAGCAGTCTGGCACTACTACCATTAAAACCGTTACACTAAAGGATAATGTAGTATAGTGTATTACCTTATTAGCTTCAAATATCAGTCTGGTAGTGATAACCGTAATTAAGTAGTGTGCTAAAAAGTAGGGCACATATTGTTAAATAAATTACATGCAATTTATTATCTAAATATAATACAATACATATGTACGAATGCGAGACTTTTATTCTAACTGATGCTCACCAGGTCTTTTAGGAAGCATTATATACGTAAATTTTACTTACAAACAAGGTATTTATTTGTAATATATTATGCTCTAATCATGATAATCAAGGTTTTAATAAATCCAGGTCACACCTAGGCTATACTTGTAGCTAGCTTGTATTACTTTTTACTTATTACATTAGAGACAGGACTAGTAATTCATTTTACATAAAATTAACTAGCAGAAGCTTTAAAGGTAATACCTATGCTTTTATAAGCACTATGTTTAAATACTGGTTTTGGCTGAATTATAATTGGTATACTAGAACTAGTACAATACAATATTTTCTACTTCAGGAAAAATATACAGCGCTATCCTTGTAATCTATGATGTCGAAAAACAATCGTCCCCGTAGTTGGAAAGAAATGCGTGATCGCCGTGCTAACCAAAACTCATTTGTTGGTCGGGAAGCACAACTCAAAGCGTTTCAGGGTATTTTAAACACACCTTATGACCAACGTAATAAGGTGATTTCCAATATCTCTGGTCAAGGGGGAATTGGTAAAACAACTTTACTAAAGCAGTTTCGCGAAATTTCAGAAGCTTCAAATTGCGTGACCGCTTACGTAGATGAGGGTTCGCAAAGTAATCCAGTAGATAATGTACCCGAAGTGCTTTATCGCTTATCTTTGGAGTTCGCAAAAAAGGGGCATAAGTTTGAAAAATTTCAAGAGCGATACAAAGTATACCGTCAAAAGCAACAAGAACTAGAAGCAGACCCAGATGCTCCTCAAGGATTTGCTTCTGGGGTAGGACGTGTTTTGATTAAAGCAGGCTTGGGTGCGGCAAAGTCCATTCCTGGTAGTAGTACAGTGCTGAATTTGATTGAACCGGATGCATTAGCAAACAAAAGTGCCGAGTGGCTAGAGTTTATTACTCGTAAATTGACTAACAAAGATGAAGTACAGTTAATACGGGAACCATTAGAGATTTTAACTCCTCTGTTTTTGGAAGAACTTAACCGAATTCCGGAGAACCAAACGGTTGTTTTTTTGCTGGATACTTACGAGCAAACTGGACTATTTTTGGACGATTGGCTGCGTTCACTTTTGGATGGTCGATACGGAGAACTAAGACCAAATTTTCTGATGGTAATTGCAGGACGGGATTTCCTAAATCGGAACCTATGGGCTGACTTGGAAAGCTGGATAGCTCGTTCAGAATTGGAGCCTTTCACACCAGGTCAAGCACGTCAATATCTTACCGAAAGAGGAATTACGAATGAGGCAGTAATTGATGAAATTTGGCGACTTTCATCAGGTGGATTGCCATTACTGATTGGGATGATGGCACAAGTAGTACCAACAAGCGTAGATTTGGTAACTGATGTTTGTGAGGACGCTGTGGAGCGTTTTTTGAAATGGGAGGAAGACAAAACAAAACGCCAATTATCTTTAAATGCTGCACTCCCAAGAATATTGAATCGAGATATTTTGGCGCTGTTTGTGGATGAAGCTGCTGTAAACGACTTGTTTGAGTGGCTAAAGGGACGCTCTTTCGTTGTGGAACATACAGAAGGGTGGCAGTACCATAATATTGTGCGGGAACAAATGTTGCGTTATCAACTTCGGATATCGCCTAAGGAATGGGAAAAGCAACATACGCAGTTAGCCGAGTATTATGATGTACAAAGAAAAGCTCTAGGATTAACAGATGCACTACAACAAAAAAATAGAACCTGGCAAAAGTATACATTGGAGTGGTTGTATCATAGTCTTTGTGCATCTTCGTCGCAACAGATTGCAATAGCGTTGAATGGCTGGCTAATGGCGTTGGACATACAAAAGTTTGCGGGGGAATGGGCAGAAACGATGAAAATGGCTGGTGCTGCTATTAATTCTGAGGGTATAAAACTTTGGAGTGACAAGTTTCTAAATGCGCTACAAAACCTTGAACAAAATAAATGTGACGATATGCTTGAGGTGCTTTCAGACCTTTTACGAGAACCTTGTTTAGAGGATAAATGCCGTGCGAACGCATTGGTTGGTCTAGCTATGTTCCCTTTCCAGTGTTTGATTTCTGAAGATAATAATTCTCAATTTAAATGGAAAATAGAAGACATTCCTGACTTAAATAGAGTAATAGAAGTTTTAAATCAAGCTATTACTCTAGCACCCGATATCGAAGAATATTTGGTATTTCGTGGCATTATATATTTACTTAAAGGGTGTATTGATGAGGCAAATTTAGATTTTAATCGAGTTCTTCAGTTAGATAAAATTGATAATGAGTTAAAAGAGCAAATAAAAGCTATCACTATAGATATTGATTTTCAGTACATAGAGAATTTAAAACAAATATTTCCAAATCAAGACTTGAAACAAGTTAATCTTTTTGAAATAACACAAAAACTAGAAGAAGAACATCAGAGAAAGGAACAAGAAATTTATATCCTGGAACAAGAAGTTCATAAAAAAAATAGAGAAATTCAAAGATTAGAAGAAAAAAGTGTTAGAAGGAAAGAATTAGCTAAAAAAATCCGCAAGTTAATGAGCGAAACACATGAACAAAGACAAGAATCTCATTACCTATCGGAAGAAAATGTAAACTTTACAGAAGAATGTGAAAAAGTAAGAGATTTTATCCATAAAAGTAAAGCAGAAATTAAAAAATTAGTAGAAGAAATTCAAATAAAAAAGAAAGATTTTGTGGTAAACAAAGAAGATATATATAAATTACAAGAAAAATTAAAGATTACAAGTGATGAGTGTCAAAAAGTTGCAAAAGAATTTCAACGGCTAATAGAAGAAGACCAAGAAAGAGAACAAAAAATCCAAGAACTATGGGTTAACTCTTAAATAGATAAAATAAATAGATAAAAGATATTTATTAAAATGGACAATTTTTATCCTCCTCCCATAAATATACTACTTGATGTTTTATCGACAAAGAGAAAGTAGAATAAAATTCAGCTTCAAACCAAGTTTTTTTCAAACACATAGTCATTTCAATTAAGTCGATATACTTTATTTGCCTAGAAAATCTTGTAATTTAGCTAATTCAACTTGTATTGGTTTAGAATTACTTAACCTATTTAAAATATTGGCAATTGTTTCATCCATGAGCCAATTTTGAATGAACTCGCGCAATTGAAGTTGAGAAGGTAGTAAAGCTTGATAAATCGATTGTTCAGACGACTTATCAAATAGTAAATTGAAAATTTCTTCGTATCCTTTGGGTTCAGTAGGAATTGATTGCCAATCAATAGGAGAAGAAACATGTAAGTAAATGTCATCAAATTGGTAATTGATTTGTTTAGTTATCAAAGCGAGTATCCGTTCAGGGGGTGCGCCTGCGGCACACCACCCGGCAATGAGCGTTGTAGTTATTGGAATATAAGAAGTGCGGGCACGCACAAGTAAATGGAAAAAAGTAAAATTGTTGATTGATATTATGAGTTAATACAGGGAAGTGTAGGTGTAAAAGTAGAATGAGTGAAAAATCAACATCTTCCTTTCGTGAATGCTCAAATATGACTGATTTTAAGCAAGCTTCAGAAAAATTTATCGCTTTGCACGCTATGAAAACCTCCCAGATAGGGAAGCATATTTAATCAGTATTGGGAGCGAATATGAGGAGTCGCAATTAAGCAGCTTTGGTGATTTGCTCGTTATGGGTGTTAACTTTCGGCAGTAAAGAAGGAGCAGATGTATTATCACGTCGGGCACTCACAGCCTGGGTCATAAACTCCAATACATTACGGCGTTGAAGCTTTAGGGAAGTCACAACAGTTAGCATCCGAGACACAAAATTACTACCAGCTTTTGTTTGAGAACCAAAACTGGTACGTCGCCATATAACCGCAGGACGTATGGCTCTCTCCGCAGCATCCTAAGGTTGTTTCTACACCTTCAACATCGACAAACAGCCATAAAGCTGGTTCAACTTTTAAAAGTTGCCGACAAGTACGAACAGTCTTAGCAAACGGAGTTTTCTCGCGAGTTCCAACCTCATGATTTGCGGATTCTTCCAAGCAGGACTTGATGGAATTACGGATGGGTTGAACTAAAAGCTTGAACTCACAACGTTTCAATGTTCCATCCCGAACTTGATACCACAGCTTAAATAATTCTTCTTGTTGTTGTAAAAGAGTTTCTCCGATTTGCTTTGAGACTCCTGTGCGCTCTGAGATTTTTATAAATTCGCGCTTTAAGTGTGCCCAACATAATTGTCGTTGCTCCAAACCAACCCAATTGTATGAGGCGTATCGGTCTGAGTTTAAAATACCACCAAAGTTTTCGCCCAGTAAGTTTTTGGCTGTTTGAGTACAACGAGAAAGTGTAATTTCAAAAAAGGCTACTAAGGGTGTAACCATTACCCAAAGCCAACCCTGACTATTCTTCTCATTACATCCATCAACCGAACCTTGAGAAAAGCTCGTCTCATCCGCACCAACAACACAGCTGTTTTGGACGTACATTTTTGCTTCTTCAACCAAGCTTTCTAGCGTCGAACTTGCCTCAAGCCTAAGTTTGTTAACCGTACCTAAAGACATAGGAATTCCAAACACTTCAGACATGGCGCTTTGCACCATTCTCAGGCTGTGGCGGTATACTCCACTTAAAACAGCAACAAGAGCTACGACTGAAGCCTCATAGCCACTCGGATTAACATCAATAGGTAATGTTGCGCGGGTGGCTGTTCCACAGCTATCGCACACCAGTTGGTGTAAACGATGCTCTACAACTATTGGTTTGATGGGTGGAATGTCTACTATTTGGTGGCGGTAAGGGAAAGCATCTTCTCCACTTAATTTCTCACCACAACAACTACAGTTTTCTGGGTGATGGTCGAAAACTGTACAATCTTCTGGCTCGTATAGAAATCGGCTGTGCCCCTTATGACCCGGTTGCCCGCCACGTTTTTTGCCGCTCTTCTTTTTCTTTGGACTTTTTGAGACACTGGCTGGGTCAGACGATGGGGGAGACGACGAATTATTTGATGTACGGTTAATTTTTTCTAAAAGCTCTTGGTTTTGCGTTTCTTTATCAACCAGCTCTTTTTCCGACTGTTTTATCAGCTGCCCCAACTTTTCGACCAGTTCTTTGACACTGGCTGGAGTTTTTTCCCAATCCGAATTGGGGATTTCAATCCCAAAAAACAGGCACTGTACATCCATGCCTTCTAATCTACCATCAATTTACACCTATATTTCTGCGGTAACCAAATAAATCCTGTGAACGGTTACGCTGACCCCATGGCCAAATCACAGACTTTTAATGATAAAATTTGTTCTGCTGTAGGATAATTCCCCAATGCTTGCAATACTGGACGCAAGGTGGTTTCTACTATTGGTTGGGTTAATTTACGGGGTGTATAATGAGAACCTGTTCTTCTACGTTCTTGTCCTGGTTGTAGATATAATGAACCAATTGGTAATATATTGGGAGTACGAGAAGAAACTTTCCGGTCTATTGCTGCGACTATTTCTTCTGCTGTTTTCGCTTCTTTTAATGCTGTCAGGGATTTACCTGTTAATTTACAATCGGCATCTTGTAAAAATTTCTCTCGGTCTTTTGATTTAGCGGCTAATATTTGGTCTATATTTATGACTACATCTTTAGGACGTACTGCTATCGATAGTCCTTTGGCAACTTCTACCTCAAAACCCATGATGGCTTCGTATACTGAACCTATCTGCTCTACGTCAAGAGAACGGTAAGATAAACGTTCACTATCTAAAATTAAAAGATTTTCTAATACTCTATAAATTACACCGTCGGGAATACGTGGTGGTTGGATGCAATCAAATTGGCTGTAACTACTTCCTAGGTTTCTTCCTTCTAAAAAAGGATATTCATCGGGGTCAAATAATTGTCCGTGACGTGCTGGTAAATAATTGGCTGTGTCTCCTCCGCCATCATATACTAATCGTACTAAACTTAACAACCAAGCCCAAGCTCCATACCGTTGGTCAATGGTGTCTGGATGGTTGCTTGCGTCTTCTCGTAAGCTTTCGTACAATCCAGTTACAGAATAGTTGCGTTGGTAAATATCGTCACCTGGCATTAATCCTTGGTCTTCTGCATATAGTAAGAATACTAAGCGCATTAAGGTTGTAATTATACCCCCGTAAATATGTTGGGGGTTGGTTTTTGCGAGTTCGTCTAACAATTTACCGTTAGTTGCTGCATCGGCTGTTTGAAATCCTCTTAGTAGTTCCCAAAGTGCGTCGAGTACTTGGTCTGCTAGTTTTGTGGAAACTTCTGCTTGATATTCCCGACTGTCGCTGAGTAATTTTGGTAAGCGACGCTCTGTTGGTACGTTAAATAAGCGGTCTGCTCCTAAGAGCATTTCTAAGGCTCCTAAAATTAGACGGCCTTGTACTTCGCACATTGCTTGTACGGGAAATGTGAGATGTCCTGAGGATTCTCCTTGGGGTGCGTACACTAAACGCAGACGAATTCCGTTGCTCAAGATTCCAATTGGTATTCTTGTTTCTCTTAGTAAGCGCTCAAATTTTTCTTGTATGGTTACTTTCCAACTACGATTTTTCTCACCTTGAGGGTCTATTTTGTCTAAATCTAATCCGTGGCTGACTTCTTGTATTAGCATCAACCATGTATTGTTGTCGGGGTCGCGTACTGCATAGCTTGGTCTTAGTGTTTCGTTATAGTCGGTGAGTACTACTTCTAAGTCTTCTGGTAAGGGTTGTTGTCCGTTGGAGCCTATTAAGTCTTCTGGCATCCATTCTAAAATTTTTTCTGCGAATGATGGAAAGTCTTTTAACCAGAGGACTTCTTTTGTATCTAAGTCTGGTATTGGGTCGTAGCTGACTATCTCGTTCAGTTTTGTTTGCAGTTCTAATGAAGAAGCTCGGTTAACTACTGCTTGGGCTTTTACTAATGCTGGGGGAGATACGACTAATCCTACTGGTTGTAGGAGTCCTAACCATTCTTTGTGTCTGAAGGTTTCAATGTTGTTTACCACTCCGTTCTCCCCTTTGTGAAGCGGGGGGTTATTCGCACAGCAAAATAGTAGCACTTTTTTTGTACAAAATGCTACTTAGCTAAGTAATTGGATAGCTTGCTACTATTACCTGCTAAATCAAGCTTTTTTCACAGCAATCCAGGCGAATACCCACCCAAGTTGCTGTAAATTGTATCTTATTTTATACAGGAAATTTGCACTCTATCAAAAATTTTGTATAAAATCACACGAAAGACCTAACTCTCTCAATACCCCTGAACTAAAGTATCCGAAGCGGACGCTGGCGCGAACGGGCTAAAAGCTGAAACCCGTTACAAACGGGTTTGAATTTATACTTTTATCTTGCTTTTAACCCGTTTTTAACGGGTTTTAGCTTTTAGCCCTCACTTTAGTGAAGGGATTTATGGATTTGTGTCTAGTTTGAGATTGGCCATAGGTAAACTAGTCCTACTGGTTCTACTCGGTCTGCTTTTACTTGGTAAGTGTTTTGTATGCGGATGGGTTCGCTAGTTATTTCTTTTTCTAGTTCTGTGATGCGTTTGTTCCAATGACGAATATCTGCTTCTAGTTGGCGTTTTTCGTCATTATTAAAATCTTTCATAAAAGGTAAATCCAGTTGTATACCTTTTGAGTTATCTTTAGTATTATCCTTTTGATATTTTTGGATTTCTTTAAGAATACGATTGCGTTGTTCTTCTAGAAGGTTTTTCATTTCTGATGCTTCTTTTTCTCCCCGTTCTATGAGTTTTTTATTTGCTCTTTCGGTCATGAGTTGAGCGCGTTTTTCTAAGTGGGGAATTAGTTCTTCTACGTCTCTTGCTGCGTAATTTTTGAAGCGTTCTTTAATGGATTCGGGTACTTTTGTAAAAGCGGGAGTTGCTAAGGAATCTTCTAAAACTTGAAGTGCGTCTTTTTTTTCTCCTTCGCTTAAGGGTCGTAATTTTCCTTTACCTCTTGCTTCTGGAGGAATCCACTCTGCTGCAACGGCTATAACTTCGTCGTGTAATCTTGCTGCGCGCTCGCCGTATAATGATAGTCTACCTAAGGCGATAACTTTTGGTATGGGGTCGTTTGTAAAACAAATACAAGCGCGTGTTAGTTCGTTATATAAAAATCCTTGGGATAAAAAGCGTCCTAATAAACGTTGAACTATGCGATGTTCTAGGTGTAAGTGAACAACTTTTCCGTCTAGGGAACCTGGGTCACGAAATACGACGGGACGAATGGTGGTTGCTTTTCTCCATTCCCAAATTTTTTGTCCTTTATTGCGTTCTGGTCTCAGTGTATCAATGGTTGTTGCCCATGTTAAATCGGCTCCTGTTTGTTTGTCTAGAGCGGGTAATAGCCAACGAGCGCTGTCTGGGTCTTCTACTGCTTCTTTTTGGTTCAAAGGTTCTAGGGGTTGCGCTCCTAAAATTTCTAAGGAGGCAGACAGAGCGTCTCGAAAATGTTTTTCTGATAAACCAAGCCATTGTCGTGACTCTCTGAGCATGTTTTCTAGTCCGGTTTGTTGCTCATAAAGTTTCTCTTTTTGAACTCTAATTGCTTCAAGTTCTTCTTTTATTGCTGTTCCTTTGTTAACTAGCTCATCATTAATATTGTCGGCTATTTTTATTGCTTCTGTTAAAGCTTTTTCTTCGTTTGTGCGAATACCTTTATCTAGGAGCTTAAAAATATTTCTTTCAATTACGGGGGAAAGACTACCCAATTCTTGCTGAATTGTTGCTGTTTTTTGTACTAATGTATCTAGTACTCTATCTTCTGAGCGTTGGGGTAGTACAAAATAATGACATCTAACTATTTTTTCACGCTGGAGTTTGCGGTCAATGCGACCATTTCTTTGTTCCATTTTAGAGGGATTCCAGGGGACATCAAAGTGGAATAGGTCTGCACAATAGTTTTGTAAATTAATTCCTTCTCGTGCTGCGTCTGTTGCGATTAAAATTCTTAAGGGGTGTTCGGATGGTTCTGTGTTAAAAGCTGTTTTAATTATTTCTCGTCTTTCTTCTCCCATACCACCATGAAAACTATCGATGCGTTCGTTTTCTTGGTTTGATTTGGCTATTGCTGCTGATAGTTGCCTTCCTCAGTAGCATTTAGTGTCAGTATATTCAGTAAATATAAGGACGCGACGATTTGTCCAAGTAGCGCCTTTTTTTCCTAGTTCTGGGCAAAGATTTTCTTTTATCCAGGTAATTAATTTTTCTGTTTTGCTGTCTGTTTTATACCGATTATATTCGGCAATTTCTGTCATTTCTTCTAGTAATTTTAATTCTTGCTGACTAATATCTAATGCAGCAGTTTGTGTTGCTTTTGTCATTTGAAAGTCTTCTTCTGCTTGTACTTCTTCTTCGGGAATTTCTGCTCGGTCGTCGTCGGAACCAGGTGTTTGTACAAGTAAAGGAAAATTTTTGGAGGTAGATAATGGGAATAATGGGGTGTAATTAGATTGGTTGTTTTCGGCTTGACGCTGAATGGCGTTGCGATGTACTTTTAGCGTGCGTGCAAATGCTTCTATTGAAGATAGTAGTCGTTTTTGTAATGAGGTAATCACAAGCATTGCGGTGACTATATTAGACTTCGGAGCATTTTTGAGACGCTCTTCCCGGAGGGTGCGATATTGTTGTAAAAGTTCTGCGAGTTTTAATTCTGGAGCGTCTGTGGGTAAGTTATCAATGATGATAGGAATAATTTGACGTTCTGGGAAGTCGGTGTCTCCTATTTCTCGTAAGTCTTGTTTTAAACGTCTCACCATTACTGCGTCAAGGATTTTTTTGCCTTTTACGGGGACTCCTCGACAAAAACGCTGTGGGTCGAGAATTTCTAGTAATGCTGCGAAACTGTTGGAGTGTCCGTTATGAGGGGTGGCTGAGAGAAATAATTTGTGTTCAAAGCGGGGTGCTATATCTCTGATTGTTTTGGTTAGTTGTGAATCTACTGCGTATTTGGAACTGCTAGCTGGTGCTGCGTTGTGAGCTTCGTCTAATATTAACATGGAGCCTGGAGAAAAATCTGAGAGCCAATCTCTGAGGGATGCTGCGTAAAATTCATCTCGAATTAATGCGTGGGAGATAATGAAACGGTTGTGTGTTGTCCAGGGGTTGATGCTATAACCTCGTTCTCGTCTTTGTGCTGCGATAAAGTCTCGGTCAAGAATTTTGAATATTAAACCAAAACGGTTCTCCATTTCGGATTGCCATTGACGAACTACTGAGGGGGGACAGGAGATGATGACACGCTGGATTTTTTGACGCATTAACATTTCGCGTAAAATTAACCCTGCTTCGATGGTTTTGCCTAAGCCTACGTCGTCTGCTATAAATAAGGATATTCTGGGCATTAATAATGCTTTTCTTAAAGATTCTAGTTGGTAGGCTTTGACTTCGATTCCTGCTCTGTAGGGTGCTTGGAATAGTTTGGGGTTTGTGGAGGTGACGCAGTTCCAACGGAGAGCGTGTATGTAGGCTGAGAAGTATTTTGCTTGGTCGAAGCCTTTTTTAGCTACTGATTCCCATGATGATATTCCTATGATTTGTGCGTCTACTTCTCTTTCCCAAAATACTTGCAGCTGTTGACCTTGAGCGTCGTCTTCTAAACAAGCTAGACGTACGCGGGTGTCTCCGTTTTCTGATGCTGAGGGGGTAACTTCTTCTACTAAGTATTGACGCGAGCGAACTCGGATTATTTGCCCTGCTTGGATTTCTGTCATCAGTGTTTTATTTATATTTTATACATTGTATTTTACACCTGGTGAATGGAATATGCCTTTATGGGCACCCTACGCGATAGCGAAGCTTATGCCCGAAGGGCTATACGCGGCTATACAAGCAAAACCCACCTTCGTGGGTTTAAGTGTTAAAATTCAGGTTATAATGTAAAGCTTTTGCAAATATAGGGATAATCATTATCAAAAATCTATCAACACATTGCTAAATAATGAATATTAATTTAAACTGATTGCCAATAACCAAAAAATACAGCCCTGAAACTGTTGTAAAACCTATTAACCGATAATGATTATCCCTAAATTTCGCAGAAGCTATTATAGCTAAATATCAAATTGACCCTCGGTATTTACAAGAAATTTTGCAAAAGTTAGTATTTAAGGGAATGCTTGAAGGGATTGAACCACCAAAACTTAACTTACATCTTGCACTACTAAAAATTCATGTCATAATCATAACCATATTTACTTAAATACAATCGTCCCTTTCTACGACAGCCAGGGAATAAATTAAGAGTCTAAAAGCTAAAGTCCTCTTTAGAGGACTAGAAATAGCGTTTTATTTTAAGTATAAATAGAGAAAATTTTATCCTTGTATTAGTTGTTTATACGTAAGGTGCATTATGAGTCTTATGTAAAAGCGCTAAGATTTTTTTGGTACAATAGTATGTATTTTTTTGGTTTTCTTTGTAGTAATATTTTATTCTTGTTGCCTGATTAATACAGATGTGTTTTCTCTACTTGTCAGTTCTTATTTTGACTTTTAGTTTAAATTTTTGTGTGTTTATAACTAAAAAAAACGCGCTTTTATTTCTTTCTGATGTATAATTTATATTATATATTTAGTTCTGTTTCTATTCTTTTTATGTAGTTTATCTTACTACGCAACCTGATAGGTAACGAAAAGAAACTTTGTGATGAAGAAGTGAAAATATTTGTTGAGTAAAAAAACATAGTTTATTCCTGCTCCCGCTGAGAGTGAGAAGATGCTCTCATGATAAGTTATGCAGTTTGCCGAATCGAAAAGATAAAGAGTTGGGAAGCGCTAGTTGCAAGAGCGATGCACTCTTCGAGGGAGCGTACAGTTTGTAATGCCGACCCAAATATAAAAAATATCCGATTGATTGACCAAAACGACAAGGAAAATTTGAAGACGCTGTTCGTCGAAAAAATCGGAGAGCAAACGATTCGCTCGAATGCGGTTTTGGGAATCGAGATGTTACTAAGCGCTAGTCCCCAATACTTCCGTCCGGATAACCCAGCGATACCGGGAGCTTACATTCAAGAACTGGTCGATAATTTTGTTGCTGCTTCTAGTCAATGGTTACTCGACCGTTACCAAGACCGGGTTCTCAGAGCGGACTTGCATTTGGATGAATCGACCCCACATATTCATGCTTTTATTGTGCCCATCGACCACCGGGGAAGGTTAAATTCCAGAGCGCTGTTCAACGGCAGAAAACAAATGTCGGAGTTGCAGGAAAGTTTTGCCAATGCTGTAAAACATCTGGGAATCGAGCGTGGTATCAAAGGGAGTAAAGCTAAACACACTGACATCAAAAAATATTATACTGCCGTTAACTGTAAATCAGTTCATATAAATCTTGAAGATGTTTTACCAGCACCTACTCCAAACCAAACTGCTGAAGATTATCGCGAGTCAGTAAAAGAAATTCTTCAACCACAGCTTGATACTTTAAACCACCAACTTGCTGACCGTGAATTTAAACTGAGAGAAGAAAAAAGGCTTGAGAAAACTGTGCAAGCAAGCGAACGGGAGCGTCAAAAATTACAAGACCGATTGCAAAATATTGAGTGGACTATAGAATTGTGGCAAGCTCAAGCTCACTTGTTGCGAGACTTACCTTTGGAAGATGTGGCTTATCATTTGGGATTATTCCCCGACCCATCTATAAATAATAGATGGGTTTGCGATGGACACACCATCAATATAATTGGTTCTCGATTTTATGATTTTGTTGGTAAGCAACATGGTGGTGGTGGTGCTATTGATTTGGTGATGCATCTCCTAAACTGTAGTTTTCGAGAAGCGATTGTTTGGTTGCACGATACTTTTGGTGAGTCGGGTATGTTGCGTGCTTTGGTTGAGCGCGCTCGCAATGAAGCTGAAAAAATTATTGATGGTGAGCTTCCACAGAATTTTGTTCCACCACAACCAGATGAAAGTCGATGGCTTGATGTGTCTGACTATTTAACGAAGACGCGAAAATTACCGTCCGCTTTAATTGGTAGCTTGCACTCGTCTGGGTTGATTTATTCTGATGCGAAGAAAAATGCTGTGTTTTTGATGCGCTCTTTTGAGTCCGAAGTTACTGGGGCTTTTTTGCGGGGAACTCATGGAGAAAATAATTCTTTTTATGGACTAGCAAAAGGAAGCAAGCGCAATAAAGGGTGGTTCCATATTACAAGTGGTGGACAAGCTGACGATAAAATTACTCGCGCTGTTATGGCTAAGTCACCGATTGAAGCTTTATCTTTTGCTGTGTTGGACACATATAAATCTCTGAAAACAATTTACATCGCGGTGGATAGTCCCCGCTGCTTACCTGTTGAATTTTTAACTTACATTCCCAACCTCGTCGCTGCCTATCACAACAATGCTTCTGGTCAGGAAATTTTTCTGGCGATTAAAAAAATTCTGCCACAAGTTACTCAGCTTAAACCAAAAGCGGAAGATTGGAACCAACAGCTTGTTCAATATGGTTCACGGTTTAACATTGAGTCAGACCTTTGACGCTAGACTAAAAATAAATGCAACATATGTACGAGTGCAAATCTTTTTATGTTACTAGAGCTAAGACAATTGAGAATTCAACCGGGACAGCAACTGTTACTTGAGGATATTAGTTGGCAACAATTAGAAGGTATAATAGCCGAATTGGGAGAACATCGTGCTGCTAGACTTTCTTATAGTTATGGATTTCTAGAAATTATGGTTCCCTTACCTGAACACGAAAAAGCTAAAGAAATTATTAGCGATATGATAAAAATTTTACTGGAGACACGACAAATTGCTTTTGAGTCTTTGGGTTCGACAACTTTAAAAAATAAACGCATGACTCAAGCTGTAGAACCTGATACTTGTTTTTATATTAAAAATCAAGCAGCAGTTATTGGTAAAAATCGCCTCGATATGAGTGTTGACTTCCCACAATTAATTTACCTTATGGTAATGTTCCTGTTACTCAAGCCTCTGCTGGGATGAAGCGTATTTTGGGACTTGCTTATTTACTTGTTTGGACTTGGTACGAACATAAAAAAGCTTCTGAACTTAGAAAACAAAAACCAATCAACCAAATAGTTTTATTGATTGATGAAGTTGAGTCTCACTTACATCCCCAGTGGCAAAGAGTGATTTTACCTGCTATTTTAGATGTGGTAACTGAGTTACAAAATAGTATGAAAATACAGGCTTTAGTTACTACTCATTCCCCACTTGTTTTAGCTTCTTTGGAACCAAGTTTTGATGAGGAAGTAGACAAATTATTTTTATTTAAGTTACAAAATAAAGAGGTTACTCTCGATGAAGTTCCTTGGGCTAAACAAGGAGACACTGTTGGTTGGTTAACATCAGAAATTTTTGGACTCAAACAAGCTCGTTCTAAGGAAGCAGAAATTGTAATTGAAGCTGCTGAAGTTTGGATGCGAAATGGTGATATGAATGAGTTACCAGATAATTTTAGAAACCACACGCAAATTCATCAAGAACTACTCAGAGTGTTACCCGGACATGACCCCTTTTGGCCTCGTTGGATAGTCACATCAGAAAAAAGAAGTTCTGGGGTATAACATAGATGATACCGTTTGACCCTATACCAGAGCCACCAGATTTTGATGAAAAAGTTCGACAGCGAGGAAATGCTTGGTTGGCAAAAAATCCTGACCCAAAAAAAGGAACCAAAGATTATTGTTCTCCTTTCAAGAGTTATTTGGCTGATGGATTTAAAAATTTGTGTGCCTACTCAGTAATGTATGAACCAGTTGGTACTGTAGACCATTATCTTAGCCGTGATAATTACCGCAGTCTGGGTATTTTGTTGCAGAGGTTTGAAATATGTAAGTTAATGTTATTCCTATACTACTATCCACTAGTACAAGCTGTTATTTGAACTGCGATCGTCGGTATTGACCTCTTCACTGTTAGCGGTGCGACAAACAATAAGCTGAGCCTCAAAAAAACAACTCGTAATCCGCACCAAAAGTACTACTAGCCATAGTCTGACCAGATTACAACATTTTCTCCATGAACACAGTACACGAACTATCGTTGTATCGTTCGATTGGGTAAAAGCCAAGTTTCTTGTAAAATTTAAGTGCTTGTGATTGCCGTTCTGAGTTAGCCAAGTCAAGTCTCACCAATGAAGGCAGAGGGCAGAGGGCATTTCGCAGAAGGTAAGAATCTAATTTCCCTCTGCCTTTATAGTAGTTGCACCATTATTTATTTATGAAAAACAAACAAAAAATTTTTTCCGCGACGCTTTTCGCTTGGAAAAAAGAAGTCCGTAGTTATTTCGAATATATTTATTTATGGGGAATCATAGCTGCAAAATGCCTCCAGCATAGATGCCTTCTTAATTTTTGATACCCTGTCTGCAGCGCAAAATCGAAAAGCATTTTAGTCATCTCCTGACCAAACCCCTGTCCCCGATACTATGCAGAGAAACCACATTCGTTTGAGTTCACAAATTTCATTGTCAAGTTGCCGAATTGCCCTAGTACCTACAACTTGTTCTGCATCGACCAAAACCAAGAACATACCACGATTGTCGAAGTAATGTGACTGCACATTATCGATATCAGAGAATGAATCAAATTGCTTGAATTCTTTTTCGGTTAATGCACTCTGCCAAATTTCCAAGCAAACCGTCGTAATAATTTGCTTAGCTTGTTGCACTTGATATTGCTGAATTAGTTTAATTTCGGTCACATCCCTTCGTTGTAGAATAATTAAACAAACATGTTAAGCAGGGTGCTAAATTGAAAGAACTAAACAACGAGCAAATAGGTGTTTCAATCAAAAAGCAGATTGAAGATGTCGCAACACAAAATAATACTAACCCAAACCAACCTTTGTTGGAAAGCTTTGCATCTGTTGCACTACAAGTAGCGCTTGTACAATATGATGAGTGGGGTAGAGGAATAATATTGGGCATCGAGAAAGGAAAACATAAAGATTTTCTCTATGTTCCTTTACCCAATACGGATGTTGCTTTATGGATGGCCAGCGTAGAATTTAAACGTGAAGTTACCAGCGTCCTACAGCAGTACGACCCAACCAAAGAAGCAGTTATTGTAATGGCTGTTCCACCTACAGTGCAGTTATTTGTTGCACAACCAAATGGTAAAATGAACATCGTGAGAATAAGCGATGTAATTCTTGCTCCCATCAGCTTGCCACCGTCTATCAATGTCCGTAAAGAACAAGATGGAAGTTATTTTTGTTTTGTATTTACCCACAAAGAACTTGGCAAGCTTGGAAGAATTGTATTGATACCTCATCCAGCAACCGGACAAACTGAAATCAAATGTGAAATAGTTCAAAATAGTGGATTTTCTTTAGACGCCAAAAAACAAGAGAAAATATTTTATCCTCTAGCTAAAGAATTAATTGCACGGATGGGAATAGGACTGGCTAAATAATTAGTGGGTCATCTCCTGGCGACTATAAAATGGGAAATGTTGTAAGATTATGCAGCTACCAGAATCAGAAGCTGACTATTTTTTTAGCCTCTTTAAACCTCTATTGGTTTACACAAGTCACAAATTCCAGATAAATCCAGGGATTAAAAATCCGGAGGATATAGAAAAAAATTCTTTTGAGGAAACAGTAAAAATTCGAGGAATGCTTTATCAAAACCCTCAGCTTTTCGATAGTTTTCTTGAAGAAAAAGCGGAAAGCTTATCAAGAGAAGATATTGCGATGATTGAGAGTTGGAAAGATTTTATTCTAGGTAGATTTTTGGTTTTTAGATATTTGAAAAAACATACAATTTTCCTGAATGCGGATAAACCTCACAAAGTTTATGGAGTTCTTTCTCTTTATAGTCCTTTTGAGGATATAGTTGGTTCAACTCTCCCCAGATTAGCTGAGACAGTACTGCTTCCTTTTAAAGATAAAATTGTCTCAGATGGTATATTTCAGTTTTTTAACATCTATGTTGACTCTAATATACGGAGAGGACTGAAAGAAATCTATGAGGAAGCGAAGACAAGATTTGGTATTATAACTTCTCTGACAACCTCTATTACTGAGGTTGAAACAGCAGACGTCGCTAAATTAAAAACCTATTTAAAAAGTCAAACTAATCTAGAAAAACACTGGAATGAAATTCAATTCCTTAAAAACAAAAGCTCCGAATTAAAGCATATTTATTATCAAGAAGTTGCTAAAGTTTATGCAAAAAAATATAGTGAGGGATGGCAAGAAATTGGTTTAAACAATGTTTGGTTTGCTTTATTTGAAGCTATGCCAATTGCTAGCGGTAAAACTCAGACTGATGTTGAACGAGTCGTAAAGCAAATTCTCCCTAATCCCCAACACAAATTTGTCTATTATTTTTATCTCAAAGGTAAATAAATCTTATCATAGAAAAATCTTGCATAATAATTAAAAAAATTAACAAATAGAGTGCTCGTTATTGGTTTAATATTATTACACAGTTGTTTGCATCTATTCAAGACGAGTCCCAATTATGGCAAATGTCACAACAGAACAGCAGCAAGAAATTGTAGAATTACGAGCATTGCACTTAACACCAAAACAAATTACTCGTAAACTTGGTTTGAAAGTGTCTGATGTCAATACCGCTATTCAACATCAAGCAGAAGAAACAGTATTACATAGAAAAGCTACAGGTGAATTAGACCCCGTTTATCAATGTTTGGCAACTAATAATTTGATTAGAGCATTACCTGATACTTCTGAACTAGCAGAACTTAAAAATGTTACTAATGTATATGATAGTGATTATGTTCAGGGTTTAGGACTGGTGGTAATTGCACGTGAAGGTAAATATAATGAATTAAGTATTTGTAGTTACCTTTTAGATTTTTGGTGTTTGGGTGTTAAAGATAGTATTCCACCACGTAAAATTAATCGGGTAAAATATAAAGAATTTGTAGAAAAGTCGTTTGATGCATTTCCCGAACCACCCCAAGAAATACCTATATCCGTTGCACAAGGTATGATTTATAGTGCTTTGGAATATGCAGATAAATTGGGATTCCAACCACATCGAGATTTTGCTGAGTCGCGTTTACATTTAGGTGATTGGAATGGAGAAATTCGTATTGAAT
>JAESGU010000095.1_pt1 | contig 56314 bp, 49 predicted proteins | sample 9266271 | NCBI WGS metagenome assembly JAESGU01 (sample SAMN15740544, study PRJNA653495) | algae metagenome | isolation source: Scytonematopsis contorta HA4267-MV1 and co-occurring heterotrophs from mud... | place: USA: Palolo Valley Trail, Honolulu, Hawaii | collected 2009-07-25
CGCCCGCCTGGTGCTCCTTCAGCACGCCAATGATCTGCTCCTGCGTGAACCTTGATCGCCGCATCGTCCGTCTCCCTTCGACGGACCCTACTTCAAACCGAGGGCACCCCAGGGGGCAGGGTCAGCTTCGATACGCCGATCGCAGTTATCTGGCTGCTTGGCCACGCTTTCTCCCAACCGATCTTCCGTCGTCATGGCTGGATGCCCCTATCGCGCATCCATACTGGCGGCTGCACATGTGCGATCCAATATGCATGATGGCTTTCTCGCGCAGGGGATACTTCGGCTGGTTCGTGATCGCGGAGGACGCCGGCACGAAGTTCCTGAATGCACTCTCCGGAATCATCCGAGGCGGTGAGCAAGTACTGCCACCTTCTCTGCAACTCCCCACCTTTCAGCCGGTCGGGTTCGGCCCACCAGGCGGCGACGATTTCGCAGTGGACCTTACAGACGGCGGATACAGCTATGCGCTGTTTCGTGACGGCTTGGCGCTGCTCGGCGATCCGTTCCGTGGTCGCCCACTCGGTGTCGCTACCTGGACGCCAAACGAAGGACTGCGGTAGCTCGGCTCACACTGATGTACGGCGCGCTGCGTTTCCCGTGCCAGCATCCGGCGTGGCGGGGGTGAGCCGTAAGCACGTTGCCGCGGCGGTTGACATCCTTTGCGCGCCACTCGTGGCGTAGCCACTGCGACGTGTCGTGGGTATGCGAAGCTGCTGCGCGGTGTTGGCCTCGGAGAGCGAGTCGTCACTCTCTGTTCAAGCATGAGCGAGGGTAAGGTACGCGCCCTGCCATTGCGCGCAGGCCCCCGCACCATGCCAGAATGCCCGCATGCCCATCGACCCCGCGCTGCGCTCCATCGTCACGCTCCGTGCCACCGTCCCGGAGGATGCGTTCACCGCGCACACGCTGGGCACGCGCCGCGAAGGCAGCGGCGTGGTGATCCGCGCGAGCGGCCTGGTGCTGACCATCGGCTACCTGATCACCGAGGCCGAGGAGGTCTGGATCACCAGCAGAAGCGGCCACGCCGTGCCGGGCCACGCGCTGGCCTATGACCAGGAAACCGGCTTCGGCCTGGTGCAGGCGCTGGGCCAGCTTGGCCTGCCGGCGCTGGAACTGGGCCGCGCGGCGGAGGCCGACGTGGGCGATGCCGTGGTGCTGGCCGATGGCACCGGCCGCGCGGTGGAAGCCGCCATCGTCGCGCGCCAGGAATTCGCCGGCTACTGGGAATACCTGCTGGAGGACGCGCTGTTCGTGGCGCCGGCGCATCCATCATGGGGCGGCGCGGGGCTGCTGGGCGCCGATGGCAGGCTGCTGGGCATCGGCTCGTTGCGCCTGGAGATGAGCCGCGGCGGCGAAACCGCCGACATGAACATGGTGGTGCCGATCGACCTGCTGCCGCCGATCCTGGACGACCTGCTGACCCAGGGCGCGGTGAACAAGCCGGCGCGGCCGTGGCTTGGCACCTTCTCGGCCGAGAGCGACGGCAAGGTGGTGGTGATGAGCGTGGCCGAAAAAGGTCCCGCCGCCGCCGCGGGGCTGCGGCGCGGCGACATCATTTCCGACGTGCGCGACGCCGGCATCGAGAGCCTGGCCGATTTCTACCGCAAGGTCTGGGAAAGCGGCCCGGCCGGCACCGAGATCCCGCTGCGCGTGGTGCGCGACGGGCGCGAGAAGTGGCTGCGCGTGCGCTCCACCGACCGCCGCGCGCTGCTGCGCAGGCCACGGCTGCAATAGGGAGCGGGGCTTCGCGGGCTGATGGGATGGGACGGGACGGGGAAGCGCCCCTCACGCCTCTGTCCCTCTCCCGAGGGAGAGAGACAGGGTGAGGGGCGCTGTGAGCCGCACGACCCCGGTCCAACCCGCCACTGCCCTACTTGATATCGAGATTCTGCAGCACCTGCTCCAGGTCCTGGAAGCTCGGCATCTCGCCGCTGGGCACCACCTTGCGGCCGGTCTCCACGCTGACCTGGGGCGCGTTGCCATGCAGGTGCGCCACCAGCACGGCGCGGATCACCTCGTAGTATTTCGCGTCCTCCTCGGCGATGCCCTTCAGGCGGGTCGCGATCGGGCCGCACAGCCCATAGGCCAGCAGCACGCCCAGGAAGGTGCCGACCAGCGCGCCGCCGATCATCTTGCCCAGCACGGGGGGTGGCTCGCTGATGCTGCCCATGGTCTTGATCACGCCCATCACGGCGGCGACGATGCCGAGTGCCGGCAGCGCATCGGCCATCGACTGCATGTTGTGGCTGGGGTGCATGTCCTCGTGCGCCAGCTTCTTCAGCTCGCGCGCGAAGATGTCCTCGATCTGGTGCGGATCGTCGGCGTGCATGCCGACCATGCGCAGGTAGTCGCAGATCAGGGTCACGGCCGCCTTGTCGTTCTTGATCTTCGGGAATTTCTGGAAGGCCGGGCTGTCCTCGGGCTTCTCGATGTGGGCTTCCAGCGCCATCGCGCCCTTGGTGCTGGCAAGCTTGACGAAGAAGAACAGCAGGCTCAGCAGATCGACGTAGTCGTGCTTGTGGAAGCGTTCGCCCTTCATCACGCGGCCGATGCCGCCCAGCGTGTGCTTCACGCCGTGCATGGAATTGCCCATCACCAGCGTACCCAGCGCGGCGCCGCCGATGATCGCCATTTCGAACGGCAGCGCGGCCATGATGATGCCCATCTTGCCGCCGGCGGCCAGGTAGCCGCCGAACACGCAGACCAGCAGGAAGACGAAGCCGCCGATCGTGGTCATGGGCGCGCGGCTGGCGGCGGCTGGGCATCGCCGGGCAGCGGCACGTCGCGCAGCAGCACGATGGCGATGCGCCGGTTCGATGCCGCCAGCGGCTCGTTCGGCAGCAGCAGGTCGCGGTCGGCATTGCCGGTGATGTTGCGGATGCGCGCATCGGGCAGGCCGGATTCGTTCAGCAGCCGGCGCACGGCATTGGCGCGGTCGGCCGACAGGTCGAAATTGCTGCGCGCCTGGCTGCGGAAGGGGGTGGCATCGGTGTGGCCGGCGATGGAAACCGCGTTCGGCAGCGTGGCCAGGATCGGCGCCAGTTTCTGCACCAGCAGTTTCGCCGCCTCGTTCGGGTTCGACCCGCCCAGTGCGAACATCGGCCGGCGCTCCTCGTCCATCAGCTGGATGCGCAGGCCATCGGGGGTTGCATCGATCGCAAGCTGCCGGCCGAATTCGGCCAGGCGGGCATCGGCCTGGATGGCCTGGCGGATTTCGCCGGCGGCGGCATCGAAGCGGGCAGCCTCGGCGCGCTCGGCCTCGGCGCGCACGGAAGCCTCGCCGCGCACCATGCTTTCGGCGGCGCTGACCGCCTCGGCCCCGGCGGCGGTGCGGTCGGCGCGCGGGCCGGCCAGGCGGGCCTGGCCGCCGGCGGCGTGCGGCTGCGGGTGCTGGCCGCCTTCGGGCAGGCGGTCGCGATAGGGTTCGCCGATATCCTCGCTGTCGTCGTCGGGCGATTGCGGGCGGGGCGTGGGCACGGCGCTGGGCGTGCCGGCGCGCGCCACCTGGCTGTTGTCGTCGGTCATGGAACTGCCGCCGAACGGGGCGCCCGCGCCCGACAGCGTGCGGCCGAAGATGTTGGACGGCGCGAAATAATCGGCGATGCCGCGGCGCTGATCCTCGCTGGTGGCGTTCAGCAGCCACATCAGCAGGAAGAACGCCATCATCGCGGTCACGAAGTCGGCGTACGCGACCTTCCAGGCGCCGCCGTGGTGGCCGTGGCCGCCTTCGTCGCCGCCGCGCTTGATGACGACCGTGCCGCCACCCTTGGCGCCGGCCTTACCCTTCCTGCCGCTCATGGCCGGCAGAATGCCGGCGCGTGCTTAACGCGGGGCTAAGCCCCGGCGCGCAGCCTCAATTCAGCGTCGCCCCGCTGGCCTTCACGGCCGGCACCCAGGCCTCGGCCTGCTTCGTGAGGAACGCGGTGAATGCCGAAGGGCTCATGGGTTCGCTGGAAAACCCCCATTCATCCATGCGGGTGGCGACGTTGGGCAGCTTCATCACCTCGGCCGTGGCGGCGGCCAGCACGGCCTGCGCGTCGGGCGAAAGGCGCGCGGGGCCTGACAGGCCGATCCAGTTCTCGGCGATCAGTTCCGGCAGGCCGATCTCGCCGGCGGCCGGGACCCCCGGCACCTTGGGGGAACGCCCGGCACTGGTCAGCAGAATGCCGCGCAGCTGGCCGATGCGGATCGGGTCGATGTTCTGCGGCAGGCTGTCGATCGCCATCTTCGTGGTGCCGCCCAGCAGGTCTGCGATCATCGGGCCCGAACCGCGATAGGGCACGTGCGTGGTGGCCACCCCTTGGGATTTCTTCAGCATCTCCAGCACCACATGGCTGACGCTGCCGATGCCGTTGCTGCCGCAGCCAATGCCATCGCCGCCGGCCTTCAGCCAGGCGACCAGGCCGGCGAAGTCGCGCGGCGGCGCGCCGGGATGCACCAGGATCACGTTCGGCACCGCCCCCAGGAACGCCACGTGCGAAAAGTCGCGCAACGGCTGATAGGGCAGGCTGGGCAGGATGTAGGGCGAGATCGAGATCGGCGCGGCATTGGCCACCAGCAGCGTATGGTTGTCGGTCGCCGTGGCGACGCTTGTGGCGGCGATGGTGCCGCCGGCGCCGGGCTTGTTCTCGATCACCACGGGTTGCTTCAGGCGCTCCTGCAGGCCGGGCGCGATCAGCCGGGCCACCAGGTCGCTGGACCCGCCGGGCGGGAAGGTGACCACCAGCTTCACGGGGCGGGTGGGCCATTCGGCGGCGCGGGCGGGCAGCTGGGTCAGCAGCAGCGGCGTGGCGAGCAGGTGGCGGCGGCGCATTTTTGGGTCTCCTGGCGAATGCGACCTCTACGCAAGCGCCATGCCGGGGCAGAGCGCTTTCCGTTCGCATCGCTCACGGAAATCGCTCTGCATCTTGGTCTGGTCGCGTTTTCCGGGTCGTCACGCTACTCCGTCTGACTTGAAAATGCTCCGGGGATCGAACTCGGCGCCCTGCCAGTCATGCGGCAGCGTGATCCGCCCGGCCAGCAGCGCCTGGGCGGCATCCTGCGTGGGATCGGCCACGCCGTCGGGCAGCGCCAGCCGCACCGCGGCGGGATTCTCCAGCCCGACCGCCCAGTGCCGCCCGCCCCAGGGCGCCACGCCGGCGGCCAGGTCGGCCAGGGCCTGGGCCACGGCCACGCCGTTGTCGGCGATGGCGGAGGCGACGAAGGGCGGGCCCTGCGCCGTCCAGTCGGTGACGTTGCCGATCAGCCCGGCGCCGCCGCGCCGCGCCGCCGCGATCGCGCCCGGCCGGCCGCCATCCAGCATGGTGAACAGGATGTCCGCGCCCGCCCCCAGCATGGCGCCGGCCCAGGCCTGGGCCAGGTCCGCGTCGTGCTGGTCGCCGCAGAAGCCGGTCAGCAGTTTCGCGCCGCCTGCCCATTCGACACCGGCGACAAAGGCCGCGCGGCCGGCCAAGCCAGGGCGTACGCGCTCGCCGGACAAATGCGCCACCGTGCCGGTGCGCGTGGCGCGGGCGGCAAACACCCCGGCCAGGAAGGCGGAATGCTCCTGCAGCACCTCATGCGTCGCGACATTGGGCGCCCGCAGCGCGCCCTGCGTCACGGCAAAGCGCTGCGCGGGGAATTCTGGCGCCACGGCGCGGACGGGGGCGTCGCCCTGGCCGCCATGCACCAGCACCAGGTCGGGCGCGTCGCGGGCAAGCGCGGCCACCGCTGCGACGCGCGCGGCCGGGTCCGTGGTCAGGCGGTACTCCACCTGTGCCGCCATGCCGAAGCGTGCCGCTGCGGCCCGCAGCCCGGCCTCGCCTGCTTCATTGAAGGCGCCGGCACCGGGCCGGCCAAAGAACAAAGCGCTTACGCGCAGCTTTTGGCCGGCAAGAGGTGGGCTTACGCGCAGCTTTTGGCCGGCAAGAGGTGCGCTTACGCGCACCGGGCAGCCGACTGCATCAGGCACTCCAGGCAGTCCAGCACCGGCACCGCCACCGGCGGCAGGCGGGGCGCCAGGCCGACCAGGCCGGCGCCACCCAGGATCACACTGTCTGCGCCCTCCTGCGCGGCGCCGGTGACCTCGCCGGCCAGCCAGGGCAGCGCGGCCTCGGGGTTGCGCGCGATGGCGCCGCCATCGATCGTCAGCGTGCGCACCGTCACCAGGTTGTCGCTGAGGCCACGCACCGCGGCGAAGTCGCGCAGCATCGGGCCCCAGGCAGGGCCGCCGGTCACCACGGCGAAGCGCGGGCCGATCGCGCGCGCGGCGCGGAACGATTCCTCGGCCATGCCCAGCACCGGGATGGGGAATTCCTCGCGCAGCGCCTCGATGCCCGGTTCGCCGAAGCAGGCCATCAGGATTGCGGAATAGGCCGGCCCGTTGCGCGGCCCCACCATTCTCCGGGCAGCCTCCAGCGCGGCGTGCGCGCCGACCACGGCGGCGGCGCGGCTGGCGATATAGGGCGCGCCGAAGGCGCCCGTGGCGGTGTCGATCTCGGCCTCGGGCATCATGGCGCGGGCGCGGGCGGCAAGCTTTTCGGTCACTGCCTCGGTCGTGTTGGGATTGATCATCAGGAAGCGCATGCCCCGGATTGTGCGCTGCGAAGGCAGCGCTGCCCAGGGTGTGGGCAGTGGTGCCCATTCGGGCGTGGGGCGTGATGCGGCTTGCTTCTGGCACGCGGGTTGCTGCTAGGGTCGCTGGAAAGCTGGGACGACAAGGAGGGATGTTCAGATGCGCCTATCGCGCCTGATGCTGGCCGCCATGCTGGCGCTGCCGGTGCATGCCCATGCCCAGGGCACCATCCGCATCGGCATGACCGCGGCCGACATTCCGCTCACCCACGGCCAGCCCGACCAGGGGTTCGAGGGCAACCGCTTCACCGGCATCCCGCTCTACAACGCGCTGACCGAATGGGACCTGACCCGCGCCGACCGCCCCTCGGCCGTGATCCCGGGCCTTGCGACCGAATGGGCGGTGGATGCCACCGACCGCACGAAATGGGTGTTCAAGCTGCGCCCCGGCGTGACCTTCCACGACGGTTCCGCGTTCAACGCCGACGCGGTCGTGTGGAACGTGAGGAAAGTGCTGGACCGCGAGGCGTCGCATTTCGACCCGCGCCAGGTGGGCGTGACGGCCACGCGCATGCCGACGCTGCGGCGCGCCGAGAAGATCGACGAGCTGACCGTGGCGCTGTTCACCAGCGAGCCCGACAGCCTGCTGCCGATCAACCTGACCAACCTGTTCATGGCCTCGCCCGCGCGCTGGGATGCTTTGCGCGCGCAGAATCCAAGCGCGGAGGCAACATGGAATGCGTTTGCCGCAGCTCCTTCCGGCACCGGCCCGTTCCGCCTGCAGCGGTTCGTGGCCCGCGAGCGCGTGGAATACGTGCGCAACGACGCCTACTGGAACCGCGACAAGGTGGCCAAGGCCGAGCGCATCGTGCTGCTGCCCATCCCCGAGGCCAACGCCCGCACCGCGGCACTGCTGTCCAACCAGGTGGACTGGATCGAAGCGCCGGCGCCCGACGCGATCCCGCAGCTTCGCGCCCGCGGCATGCGCATCGAAAGCAACGCGCAGCCGCATGTCTGGCCCTGGCAGCCCTGTTTCGTGGAAGGCTCGCCGCTGGCCGATGTGCGGGTGCGCAAGGCGATCAACCTGGGCATCGACCGCGAGGGGCTGAAGACGCTGCTGGGCGGACTGATGGCGGTGCCGGTCGGCACCGTGGCGCCGGGCCATCCGTGGTGGGGCAATCCTTCCTTCCAGATCAGGCATGACCCCGCCGAGGCGCGGAAACTGCTGGCCGAGGCAGGCTATGGCCCGCAGCGGCCGCTGACCATCAAGGTGCAGATCAGCGCATCGGGTTCGGGCCAGATGCAGCCGCTGCCGATGAACGAATTCGTGCAGCAAAGCCTGAAGGCGGTGGGCGTGAACGTGGAATTCGACGTGGTCGAATGGAACACGCTGTTCACCAACTGGCGCCGCGGCTGCCGCGACGCATCCGCGCGCGGCGTGCACGCCATCAACGTGAGCTTCTCCGCGATGGACCCGTTCTTCGCCATGGTGCGGTTCTGGGAAAGCAAGATGGCGCCGCCCACGTCGAACAACTGGGGCTTCTTCAGCGATCCACGCTTCGACGCGATGATCGCCGAAGCCCGCACCACCTTCGAACCGGGCGCACGGGATGCAGCGCTGGCGAAGCTGCATGCCGCCGGCGTGGACGAGGCGCTGTTCATCTGGATCGCGCACGACGTTGCACCGCGCGCCATGAGCCCCCGCGTGCGCGGCTTCGTGCAGCCGCAAAGCTGGTTCGTCGATCCCACCCTGCCGTTCATCCAGTGACGGCCCGCACGCCGTGAAAGCGCCGCGTCCGTGCTGATCTACCTGGCGCGGCGGCTGCTGTACGTGCTGCCGATCGCACTCGCGGTCAGCCTGGTGTGCTTCATGCTGGTGCATATCGCGCCGGGCGATCCGATCAACGCGATCGTGCCGGCCGATGCGCCCGGCGACCTGGTGGAGCAGATCAGGAAGGACTACGGCCTCGACAAGCCGCTGCCCATCCAGTTCGCGCTGTGGCTGGGCAAGGTGATCCAGGGCGACCTGGGCAACAGCCTGGCGACGGGCCGGAAAGTGTGGGCCGACCTGCATGTCGCGATCGGCAACACCATCACGCTGGCATTGGCCGCGGCGCTGATCGGCTTCACGTTGGGCGTCGTGCTGGGGGGCCTGGCCGGCAGCTTCCAGGGAACCATCATCGACAAGCTTGCGGTCACGTTCGCGGTCGCGGGCGTCTCCGTGCCGCACTACTGGCTGGGCATGGTGCTGGTGGTGATCTTCTCGGTGGACCTGAACTGGCTGCCGGCCATGGGCGCGGGGCCGGGCGGGTCGGCCGACTGGGCGTGGGACTGGGAGCACGTGCAGCACCTGGTGCTGCCGGCGGTCACGCTGAGCGTCATTCCCATGGGCATCGTGACCCGCACCGTGCGCGGCATCGTCGCCGAGATCCTGAACCAGGAGTTCATCGCCACGCTGCGCGCCAAGGGCCTGCCGGGGCGCATGATCTTCCTGCACGTGGTGAAGAACGCCGCCCCCAACGCGCTGGCGGTGATGGGCCTGCAGCTGGGCTACCTGATGGGCGGGTCCATCCTGGTGGAGACCGTGTTCGCCTGGCCCGGCACCGGGTTTCTGCTGAACAGCGCGATCTTCCAGCGCGACCTGCCGATGCTGCAGGGCACGATTTTGGTGCTGGCGATGTTCTTCGTCGCACTCAACCTGCTGGTGGATCTGGCGCAGACCGCGATCGACCCAAGGATCAAGCGGGCATGACCGCCACCGCCGCCGCCGCCGAGCTGGCCGTGCAGGCCCGCGCCGCCGCGCAGAAAAGCCAGGGCTACTGGGCGGGCGTGTTCAAGCGGCTGCGGCGCGATCCGGTCACCATCGGCTGTGCGCTGGTGCTGCTGGCGATGCTGCTGGCCATCGTGTTCGCGCCCGTGGTCGCGCCGCACGACCCCTACCAGGGCGGCATGCTGCGCCGGCTGCGCGCCGTGGGGACGCCCAACTACCTGCTGGGCACCGACGAGCTGGGCCGCGACATGCTGACGCGCCTGCTGTTCGGCGGGCGGCTGTCCTGGTTCATGGGCATCACGCCGGTGATCCTGGCGTTCCTGATCGGCACCACGCTGGGCGTGATCGCGGGCTATGCCGGCGGCAGCGTGAACATGCTGATCATGCGCACCACCGACGTGTTCTATGCCTTCCCGTCCGTGCTGCTGGCCATCGCGATCTCGGGCGCGCTGGGCGCGGGCATCGTCAATGCCATCCTGTCCTTGACCCTGGTGTTCGTGCCGCCGGTGATCCGCGTGGCGGAAAGCGTCACCACCGGGGTGCGCACGCTTGATTTCGTCGATGCGGCGCGCGCCTCGGGCGCGGGCGCGTTCACCATCATCCGCGTGCATATCCTGGGCAACGTGCTGGGGCCGATCTTCGTCTATGCCACCGGGCTGGTGTCGGTCTCGATGATCCTGGCGTCGGGCCTGTCGTTCCTGGGCCTTGGGGTCACGCCGCCCGAGCCCGAATGGGGGCTGATGCTGAACACGCTGCGCACCGCGATCTACGTGAACCCGCAGGTCGCGATGCTGCCGGGTGCCTGCATCTTCGCCACCAGCATCTGCTTCAACCTGCTGAGCGATGGGCTCAGGCAGGCGATGGATGTAAGGGCGTAAGCGTTTTCAAGGCAGGCGGAGTCGCCTGACGACAGGGACAAGCGCGACTCGGCAAAGCGATGGAGCGTTTTCAATGGGCAACGGCGACCTGAAAACGCGCTAGGCGCCGTATTCGCTCAGCAGCGGATCGAGCCGGAACTCCTCGGCGATGAAGTCGATGAAGGCACGCAGCTTCAGCGCCACGAACCGGCGCGACGGGTAAACCAGCTGCACCGGCAGGGGCGGCGCCTGCCAGCCCGGCAGCAGCCGCTTCACCTCGGTGCCGGCAAACGCCCAGTCCGGCATCACGCCGATGCCCAGGCCCGCCAGCACCGCCTCGCGCAACGCCTCCGCGTTGTTGACGCTGACGCGGCCCGAAACCTCGACCTCGGCCGCTTCGCCGCCGCGGGCGAATTGCCACGTGCCCGCCGCATCCGCACGCGCGTAGCGGATGCATTCGTGCCCGGCCAGGTCAGCCGGCCCGCGCGGCTCGCCCCGCGCGGCCAGGTAGGCGGGTGCTGCCACCGCATGGCGCCGCGCCAGGCCCACGCGGCGCGCCACCAGCTCGGGGTCGGCCAGGGTGCCCAGCCGCACCGCCACGTCCAGCCCCTCCTCGACAAGATCGACCCAGGAATCGGACATTGCCAGCTCGATCGAAAGCTCGCGGTGACGGGCCAGGAAACGCGGCAGGCGGGGCACCACCTGCAGCCGGCCGAACACCACCGGCAGCGCCAGGCGCAGCGTGCCGGTGACCCGCGCGCGGCGGCGCCCGACCGAGGCCGCGGCTTCCTCGGCGGCGTCCAGCACGCGCCGCGCGTGCTCGGCGAAGCGGGCGCCATCGTCGGTCAGCGAAAGGGCACGGCTGCTGCGCGCCACCAGCCGCGCGCCCAGGTCGGCCTCCAGCGCCTCGATGCGGCGGCTGATCGTGGGCTGGGTGGTGTGCTCGGCGCGCGCGGCGGCGCTGAAGCTGCCGGTTTCCACCACGCGCAGGAAACTGCGCAGCAGGCCCAGATCGTCCATGCACATCATCCACGGCCATCATCCATACGCACCGCGTATAGCACCAAGCCGCACGCGCCACATCCCGCTTCGCGCCGTCCTGCGCCACCTTCGCGCCATCGCAACCGCACCGAAGGATTTCCGCCATGACGCGCTTCACGCTTCACACCCCCGACACCGCCGCCCCCGCCGCCGCCGAGAAACTCCGCGCGGTCGAGGCGCAGTGGAAGTTCATCCCCAACCTGCACCGCATCCTGGCCGAAAGCCCCGAAACGCTCGCGGCCTACGACACGCTGTTCGGTCTGGTGGCAAAAACCTCGTTCACCCCGGCCGAGCAGCAGGTGGCGTTCCTGGCCGTGATCCAGGCCAATGAGTGCGAATACTGCATGGCCGGCCATTCCGTGCTGGCCAAGCTGGCGCACGTGGCGCCCGAGACGATCGCGGCGCTCCGCGATGACCAGGCGCTGGCCGATGCAAGGCTGGAGGCACTGCGTCGCTTCGCCGCCGACGTCACGCTGCGGCGTGGCCAGGTTGGTGATGCCGCGGTCGATGCCTTCATCGCCGCCGGCTTCACGCAGCAGAACGTGCTGGAGGTGGTGCTGATCGTCGCCACCAAGACGATCAGCAACTACGTGAACCACATCGCGCATACGCCGAACGATGCGTTCATGCAGGGCACCGCGTGGGTCGCGCCGTCGCGCCGCCTGGCGGCCTGAGCAGGGGAGGCACCGATGACCCTGCAATCCGACCTGGATGGGTTCCGCGCCGCCTGGGAGCAGCGCGTGGGCCCCGAGATCGCATCCCGGATCGCTGCCGACAATGCGGCGCTTGCCGCATCCGGCGCACTGGGCGCGGCACTGGGCGCGGGCGATGCGCTGCCCCGCCTGACCTTGCCCGATGCGCTGGGCACGCCGTTCGACCTTGGGCGCGCGGCCGATGCCGGCCCGCTGGTCGTGACCTTCTATCGCGGCGGCTGGTGCCCGTATTGCAGCCTGGAGTTGCGCGCCTGGCAGCAGGCGCTGCCGCGCCTGCGGGCGGCCGGCGCGCAACTGGTCGCGGTCAGTCCGGAGGCGCCGGACAACGCGCTGTCCACGGCCGAGAAGAACGACCTGGCCTTCCCCGTGCTGTCCGACACCGACGGCCGGCTGGCCGATGCGTTCGGCATCTGCTTCCAGCTGTCCGAGGCGATCATCGCGTTGTACCGCGAGTTCGGCCACGACCTCCCGGCGCACAATGCCGGCACAGGCTGGACACTGCCGGTGCCGGCCAGCTTCGTGGCGGGGCGCGGTGGCCGCATCCTGCTGGCGCATGTCGAGGCCGACTACCGGCGGCGGCTTGACCCGGCTGCCGCGCTGGCAGCCCTTGCCGGCCAATTGGCAGCCTGAGGCGGGGGCAGACATGGCACAGTCGATCACCGCCACGCCGCCGGCTGCGCCCGTGCTGGGGAAGGTGGCGCAGGGCATGCTGCTGGGCGGCGCGGCCACGCTGATCTGGGGCGCCTATCTGGCCCTGGCACGCGCGGGGGTAAGCGCGGGATTGACCGGCGGCGACATCGCCGCGATCCGCTTCACGGTGGCGGGCGCCGTGTTGCTGCCGTGGCTGCTGCGCCATGCGCCCACCACGCTTGGCGGCGTGGGCTGGCGGCGCGGCACGGTGCTGACGCTGCTGGCCGGCCCGCCCTTCATCCTGCTGGGCGTCGGCGGCTATGCCTTCGCGCCACTGGCGCATGGCGCGGTCGTGCAGCCCGCCGTGGTGGCGCTTGCCAGCATCCTGCTGGCCTGGCGCGTGCTGCACGAAACCCCACCCGCGTCGCGGCTGGCCAGCATCGGCGTGATCGTGGCCGGTCTTGCGGTGATCGCCGGCCCTGGCCTGCTGGGCGGCAGCGCCGGTGCCATGCTGGGCGATGCAATGTTTGCCCTGGCCGGGCTGGGCTGGGCGGGCTTCACCGTGCTGGCGCGGCGCTGGCGCATTGCGCCGCTGCCCGCCACCGCCGCCATTTCCGTGCTGGGTGCCGCAAGCTTCCTGCCGTTCTGGCTGCTGGGCGACGGGCCGGCGCGGCTGGCCGGCATGCCGCACGGCACGCTTGCCGTCCAGGTGCTTGTGCAGGGCGCGCTGTCCGGCGTGGTCGCCGTACTGGCCTACAGCCAGGCCGCGCGACTGCTGGGGCCGGGCCGCGCCAGCCTGTTCCCCGCCATGGTACCGGCGGTGGCGATCGTGCTGGGCGTGCACCTGGCTGGCGAAGCGCCTGATGCGCGCCAGGCGCTTGGCCTTGCGGTGGTTTCCGTGGGCCTGCTGCTGGGCGCCGGCCTGTCCCCGGCCCGATTGTTCCGTCACCGTGCGTAACCTGCATGCCCCGTCCCGCCGAACTGCCGGATATCATCCTTCCAACGCGACCCGGAGCCAGACCATGACCCGCGACCGCATCCTGCGCCTGGCCACATGGCCGGCGGCCCTGTTCATCGCCTTCACCTTCCTGTGGTACGAGCAGTACAAGCTCACCGGCAACCCCGGCAGCGTCTGGCTGTTCCAGACCCTGGCGGACTGGCTGGGCATCGGTGCCTACGAAAAGCCCTTCCGGCTGGGGGTTGCCACCATGGAAATCATCGCCAGTGTGCTGGTCGTGATACCGATGACCCGGATGCTGGGTGCCGGCCTGTCCTTCGGCATCATCTCCGGCGCGATCTTCTTCCACGTGGTGTCGCCGCTGGGGATCGACCCGTACGAGGATGGCGGCGGGCTGTTCAAGGAAGCGGTCGGCGTGTGGTTCTGCAGCCTGTTCATCCTGTATGTGCTGCGCGACCAGGTGTTCGCCCTGCTGCGCCGGCTTGGGCTGCCTGCGCCCATGGCGACCGCCGCGCGCTGATGCCGCAGCCGGCGCCCCGCGCGCTGCCTGTGCGTCCGGCCCGGGATCACCGGCTGGACGCGCTGCGCGGCCTGATGCAGTTGTTCATCTTCGCCAGCCACACCGCCATCACGGTCAGCGGCACCGGCGTGGTGGGCGGCTGGATCGTGCATGCTGCCTGGGGTTTTTCCGACAGTTCCGAACAGTTCATCTTCTGCTCCGGCCTGGGCCTGGGATCGGTCTTCGCCTTCAAGGCCGCGCGCGACGGGTTTGGCCCCGCGCGCGCCGACCTGCTGCGCCGCACGCTGAAACTCTATCGCACGCACCTGATCGCCTTCGTGATCTTCGGCGCCCTGGTGTTCTGGGCCGAATACGGGCTGAAGCTGCCGGGCGAGGTGGCGCGCATGGGCTGGCAGTTCGCGCGCGAAGCCCCCGTGCTGGCGCTGCTGGCCGCACCCACCATGCTGTGGCAGCCCACCCACATGGGCATCCTGCCGGTGTTCATCTGCTGCATGCTGCTGCTGATCCCGTTCATGTGGGCGGTCGAGCGGATCGGCGCCTGGGCCCTGCTGGGCTGCCTGGCGCTGTGGCTGGCGGTGTGGGAGCTGGGCCTGGTGCCGCCGGCGCTGGGCGGCACCTGGATCGGCTTCAATCCGTTTTCCTGGCAGCTGCTGTACCTGGTGGGCGCCTGGTTCGGCCGCCGCGCGCTGCTGCATGGCCAGGCCGTGCCGCGGCACAGGGCGCTGATCGCGCTCGCCGTGCTGGTGGTGCTGGCGGGCCTGGTGCTACGGCTTTCCTGGTACGGCTGGATCCCCAACCTGGGCATTCCCGAATCCGGCTGGTTCGTGGCCAAGGAGGAACTCGCCCCCGGCCGCATCGCGCACGCGCTGGCGCTGGCCTACCTGGCCGCCGTGCTGATCCCGCGCAGCCCCGCATGGCTTGAGAACGGGTTGGGCCGCGCGCTCATGGCGGCCGGGCGGCACAGCCTGCAGGTCTTCGTGCTGGGCCTGTTCCTGGCCTGGGGTGCCACCATCGCGATCCGGCGCCTGCCCATGCTGATGCCCTGGCTGGACGTGCTGCTGCTGGTCGCGGGGTGCGCCCTGCTGCTGGGCTATGCGCTGCTGCTGGAACGCCCGCGCGGCCGGGTGGCCCGCGCCTAGCGGTCAGGCCCCGTCACACATGGCTTCATAGCCGCAGATCGGCGGGCTGCCGCAGTTCGAGCGCGCCGGAATCGTCCATCGCCTCGTGCCCATCGACGCGGCCCAGCACGTCGAAGTCCTTGAGCGCGCCGAAATCGAGATCGACCAGCGCCTCGATCGCGGCGATGCGCACCTGGTGCACGCGGAAGCGGCCGGGGTCGATCGCCTCGGCGGCCGGGTCGGCCAGCAGGTCGGACTGGTCCAGCACGAAGCCCACCGCGCCCGGCGCGGCATTGCCGTCGCGCCACACCACGATCTTGTAGAAGCGGCGCGGGATCAGCGCATCCAGCAGCGGCGGATCGTTGGCGGCGAAGATCGGGCCGTTGAACACGGAAAGGCGGGTGCGCTGCTCGCCACCCTGCGCTGCGATGAAGTTCTCCAGGTCGCCCCAGTCATCGTCGTCGCCGCGATTCGACTTGTTGAAGTCGCCGTGCTGGGGCGCTGCATTGGCGTAGAAGAAGGTGAAGCGGCTGGCTTCCACCGCGGCACGCTGCGTGCGGCCCCACGCGGCATCGTCGCGCCGCGTCATGTGGCCGCGGTCGAAACCCTGGTTGCGGTAGTAGCGGTTGCCCAGCTGTTCGCCGTCGTCGATGCGCGGATCGTTGGTCCAGGGCTTGTCGCCCTGCTTGGCGGTGGCGGTGGCCAGCGTGGTGTAGTCGATGTTGCAGGCGGACACATAGGCCAGGCGGCGGCCCGCGCTCATCAGCACGCTGTAGTGGTGGTAGCGCAGCTCGTGCGCGTCGCCGGCGTGCGAGGGCCGCTTCACACGCAGCAGGCCCCCGAAACTCGGCCGCGGCTTGGCCGTGGGCATCGGCACGGCGCGGCCCAGGAAGTCGCGGTCATAGCCCAGGCAGGCGGCGAAGGTGCTGGCATCCATCGCCTCCTCGACCGTGGGCGACAGCACATCGGCGGTCGGTTCCGCCGTTGCAGGCTTTGGCGCGGCCAGCGGCTTGCCCGGCCGCCCCACGGCGATGGTGATGCTGAGCGGCACCTGCAACGTCACCCTGCCGGCGCCGGCGTCGCTGAGCCCGCCGGCATCCACCATGATTGCGGTCGCCCGGCCCGGCGATGGCGCATCGCGCGCCACGGTCGGCTCGGTGGCGTGGCGCACGCTTGCCAGCAGCGGCGCCCATTCGGGCGGCAGCTTCGCCGCATCCAGCGCCGCGACCAGGCTGGAAACCCGGATGCCCTCGTTGCCGTCCCAGTCGAGTTCCGCCATCGGCCGTTCGGTCGCGCGCCACACCGTGCCGTCCTTCGCCAGCATCTGCCCCGACGCGTCGCGCCTGGGCACGCCCGAGTGGTGCAGCGCGATCACCTCCCACTGGTCGTTGAACACCGGCGACCCGGACGAGCCCTTCTCGGTATCCGCCTCGTAGTGGATGAAGGGAGTCATCGCCTCGTTGGCGGCGGCGTCCGCGCCGCCTTCGGTGCCGGTGCGCAGATCGAGCACACGGTTCTCGCGCAGCACCACTTCCTTCTCGCGGCCCAGCGGGTGCTGGATGATGTTCAGGAAGTCGGTGCCGGTGATGGCGATCTTGCCTTGCGTGGCGATCAGCGGCAGCCAGCCATACCCGGCGATCGGTCGCCCGCGGTCGCCGTGTTCGGCGCAGGCCACCAGCGCATAATCCAGCGCGCGGTCGTTCAGGAAGAAGCGGCCCGGTTCGAAGGCGAAGAAGGTGGGCTGGCGCGGCGGGCCGAAGCGGCTGTGCTCGAATTCCATCTCGATGCCGCAGGCTTGCGCCATCGTCTCGGTCGGCAGCACGTGATGGTTGGTCATCACCATGCCGGGTGCGACCAGGAAGCCGGTGCCGCGCGCGGTGGTGCGCCCGCCCGCGCGCACCACGATGCGGCCCACGCTGCGCGCCGCCTGCACGCCGCGTTCCAGGAAGTCGATCGCCAGGAAGTCGCGTGCCCCGTTCACGACTTCCAGCACGATCTCGTTGCTGACCTCGTTCACGGCCAGCGGCAGCGGGCGTTCCACGAGCGCCCGCAGCCGGTCGCTGGCGTTCATGCGCCGGCCGCGCACGACCTGGCGGATATCGTCCAGCAGGCGGTTCACGCGCATGGTCAGCCGCTGCGGGCTGTCGGCATCCAGCGGGCGGTTTTCGTCGAGCGCGTCCTGGCGCCTCTGCCGCACGGCGCGGCGCGCCTGCCAGCGTTCGCCTGCTTCCGCGGCGCGGGCCAGCAGGCTTGCCTCGAAGGTCGGGTCGCTTTCGAACGCCGTCGCCATGGCGGGCCTCAGCGCTGTTGGTGCCGAGTCGGAACGATAGAGCCTAGCCGAAATATGTCGGCGGCATGAGGCCTTGCCGCATGCCGAGGCCGCGAGCGCCGCCCGTCGCTCGAAGGCACGCCAGGACTCAGCGCCGCGCGGGCCTGGCGGGCGGCTCGAAGCGATAGGCGCTGGCACCCTTCACCGCCGGGTCCAGCACCAGCCGGTGTTCCAGCGGCGGGAAGGCGCGGCTGCGGCAATCGGCGCGCTCGCACAGCCGGCAGGACAGCCCGATGCCGGTGACCGCGGCGGTGGAGGCAAGGTCGATGCCGTCGGCATAGGCCAGGCGGCCGGCATCGGCCACGGTGCAGCCCATGCCGATGGCCTGCACCACCGGCGGCTCGCCATGCGGCGTGTGGCGGATCAGCGTGCGCGCGAAGCAGAAGAATTTCGCGCCGTCGGGCAGCTCGGCCACCTGCGTGCGCACGATGCCGGGCGTGGCAAAGGCGTGGTGCACGATGCCGCGCGGGCAACTGCCGCCGAAGCGGCTGAACGGAAAGCCCGCGGCCGAGAAGCGCTTGGCGATGTTGCCGGCCGGATCGACGCGCAGCAGGAAGAACGCCACGCCCCGCGCCCCCGGGCGCTGCAGCGTGGACAGCCGGTGGCACACCTGTTCGAAACTGGCGCCGAAGCGCGCGCACAGCGCATCGATGTCGTAGCGCAGCACCTGGGCGGCGTTGAGCACGGCACCATACGGCATCAGTACGGCGCCCGAAAAATAGTTCAGCAGGCCGACTCGGATCAGCGTTTCCGCCTCGCGCGTGCTGGGCTGGGCTTCGGCGATGGCGGTATCGACCACGGCATTGGCTTCCAGCAGGCCCAGCTGGAATGCCATGTGGAAGCCGCGGCTTTCGGGCGGCAGCCACTCGCTCAGCATCAGGGTGCGGCCCGCGGCATCGTAGCTGCGCATGGCACCCGCCGTGCTTTCCGCCGGCAGCACGCGCACCGCCACGCCGTGCTGCGCCTCCAGCCGGTCGGCCAAGGCGCGGTTCATGCGGCCGGGCGTGGCGTTGAGCGCTTCGGTCAGGGCATCGGCCGCGTCCTCGATGGCGGGGAAGTGGTTGTTCTGGGTATGGAACCAGTCGCGCGCCTCCTCGACCGGCAGCAGGAACTTCCGGCTGCCGACGCTGATGCCGGCGGAATCCTCGCGCGCGATGCGCCAGGCGCGGAACAGCGCCAGCACGGCGCGCGCCGCATTGGGCGCATGGTCGGCCAGCGCCGCGATCTCAGCGTCCGACACATCCTCGGCCGCCAGCAGGGGTTCACTGAAGGCTTCCTTCAGCGCCAGTTCGGCGGCGCGCTCGCCCTCGCCGGACAGGCTCGCCAGGTCGGCGTCGAATTTTTCCGCGAGCTTCAGGACCAGGCTGGCGGTGACCGGGCGCTGGTCGTGTTCGATCAGGTTCAGGTAGCTGGGCGAGATGCCCAGGGCGGCGGCCATGGCCTGCTGGGTCAGGCCGTGGGCTTCGCGCAGGCGGCGGACGGATCGGCCCAGGAAGGTTCGGCGCGACATTCACACACTTTACAATCCGACGCATGAAACAGCAAAGCCATTGACTTCTTTGCTAATTTTCTTGCGCCTTCGCACTCGCAATATGGATCAAACGCGCCAATCCTCCACTGACCGGCAGACGCAAGCCGGACACGGGAAGGATTTTCGCCGATGACTGCAGTGCCGAACGACCGCACCACGCGCGCCCCGGATGGCTTCTCCGGCGGCCCTGGTGCCGATCCCGACCGCTTCGCCGGTATCCGCCGCGACTTCACGCCGGCGGACGTGGCGAAGCTGTCCGGCAGCTTCCGCATCCGCCACACCCTGGCCGAGAACGGCGCCCGCCGCCTGTGGCAGCTGCTGAAGACCGAGCCCTATGTGAACACGCTGGGGGCGCTCACCGGCATGCAGGCGGTGCAGCAGGTCAAGGCCGGGCTGAAGGCGATCTACCTGTCCGGCTGGCAGGTCGCGGCCGATGCCAACACCGCCGGCCAGATGTATCCCGACCAGAGCCTTTATCCGGTCGATTCGGTGCCCAACGTGGTGCGCCGGATCAATGCGGCGCTGCGCCGCTGCGACCAGATCGCGGTGATGGAGAACAAGGGCGACGCCACGCCCTGGATGGCGCCGATCATCGCCGACGCCGAGGCCGGCTTCGGCGGCGCGCTCAATGCCTATGAGCTGATGCGCGCCATGATCGACGCCGGCGCCGCCGGGGTGCATTTCGAGGACCAGCTGGCCAGCGAGAAGAAGTGCGGCCACCTGGGCGGCAAGGTGCTGGTGCCGATCGCGCAGCACATCCGCACGCTGAACGCGGCCCGCCTGGCCGCCGACGTGGAAGGCGTGCCCACCGTGCTGCTGTGCCGCACCGATGCCGAAAGTGCGCAGCTTCTGACCGCCGACGTGGACGAGCGCGACCGCCCCTTCATCGCGGGCGAGCGCACCCCGGAAGGCTTCCATCGCATCAGGCCGGGCGTGGGCAAGCAATACGCGATCGCGCGGTCGCTGGCCTATGCGCCCTATGCCGACCTGCTGTGGTGGGAAACGTCTGACCCCGACCTGAACGACGCGCGCGCGTTCGCCGAAGCGATCCACAAGGACTTCCCCGGCAAGATGCTGGCCTACAACTGCTCGCCTTCGTTCAACTGGCAGAAGAAGATGGGCATCGAGGCGGCGGCAAAGTTCCAGCGCGAAATCGGCGCCATGGGCTACCGCTTCCAGTTCGTGACCCTGGCAGGCTTCCACAGCCTGAACCTTGCCATGTTCAAGCTGGCCCGCGGCTATGCCGAACGCGGCATGGGCGCCTATTCCGAATTGCAGCAGGCCGAGTTCGCCGCCGAGAGCGAGGGCTTCACCGCCATCCGGCACCAGCGCGAGGTGGGTGTGAGCTACTTCGACGCGGTCGCCATGGCGGCATCGGGTGGGCGCGCCAGCACCACCGCGATGGCGCACAGCACGGAAACCGCGCAGTTCCACCACGACACGCCGGCCCCTGCCTCACCGCGCGCGCCGGCGCTGACCTGAACAACAAACCCGAGGAGAACGACGCCATGGACCATCACGACGACTTCGACGACGGCCTGGTGCACGGCCACGGCTGGGCCCGCAACGAGCGCCCTGGTGCTCCGCACGCCGCGGCCCAGTCGGCAACGCGCCGCCTGCCGGACGCGCCCCGCCACCACCATGCGCCGCGCATCGAGCACGACCACGATGACGGCCTGGTGCACAGCCACGGCTGGGCGCGCACCGACGACACCGCCTGGACCCGGCCCGAACGGATCAGCGCGCTGATCCCCTCGTAGCCCATCGCGCCGCCGCGGTCCCGCGCCGCGGCGGCGTCTGGCCTGTATCGCGGGTAACTGCATGCGCGCTGCGCGCGAGTCACGCTCTCCACAGTTCAACGCAAGTGGGGAGCACCGACGTGAACAACACCGCCCGCAAGATCGCCATCCAGAACGCCAAGAACACCATCCGGCTTGCCGCCAGGCGGTCCGAGCTGCAGCGCTTCGCCCGCGTCGCGGTGCGCAAGCCGAACAAGGCCGAGGCGCTGTACGACATCTGCAACAAGGCCGTGGCGCTGAACCGCAACGGCCCCACGCCCCACCCGCGATGCGCCGAACGCATCATCGACGACCCGCGCGCGGTCATCGTCGGCGACGGCATGACCAACGATACGGGCCGCGGGCGCGGCAAGTACTATGTCGGCGGCGACGCGGCCTTCCGCGGCGCCGAAGGATTTCGGGACGAGCTTCGCTACGGCGATCCGGCCACGAGAACTGATGAGGACAAGGGGTTTCAGGTGCACCATGCGATGGCCGGCATGTGGCTGGGCTTTTCCTTCCCCGGCCCCTTTGCCGTGGTGCCCGCCTATGTCGAATGGCTGGAGGACGAACCGCAGGACAAGAAGCTGTAGGATGCCACCTTCACGCTTGGCCAGGATTTGGACAACGACTCCTACCTGGATTTCCCGGCCGCGGTGCGCGCCGCGATCGGCAAGGGCGACGCGGGCAACACGTCGATGCACCCGCAGGCGGAGGCGGGCTTCAGGCCGGGCCGGGTGGCGGCGTAGAAGGTGCCGCCAGCGGCAACCCGAGGGCGTCGCGCTCGGCTGGCGTCAGGCTGCGGGTCAACGACGCCCGGGCAAGCACGACCAGAACCTCGACTGTGGGCGTGGACCAGACATAGCTGTCCGCGATGAAGCTGCTGTCCTCCTCGGGCGGCCAAAGATAGCTCGGCCGACGGGGACGGAGCGGGGCGCTCAGGCGGTCCGAGCGGAAACTTCCCGAAAGCTGGTTCATCTTCTGTCCGTCATAGAACTCGGTTGGCGGCGGGAACCACCCGAGAAATGCCTCCGCTGGCGGCCCTTCGCCCGGCTCCTGCAGCCACATCCTGCCCGTGCCGTCGCCGCGCATCGGCGGCCCCCCGCTGACGGCGCCTGACCGGTAGGCCTTGCCAGCGCGCTGGCGGGCGAACGACGGCCCGACATCCCAAACGCGCGCGGTGCCATCCTCGCCGGCACTGACCAGCTGCTTGCCGTCGGCGCTGAAGGCCAGGTCAACGATCCGCCCGGCGTGCCCAACCAGCCGCGCAAGACCGCGCAGCGGTCGAGGATATACGTCGGTCGCAAACGGCTCGTCGTTGTCCACCGCCAAACAGCGGCGTACCGCTCCGACATCGTCCACCAGGCTCGATGCGCCGGGTTCGGCACCCACTGCCTGGTCGGCATCGCGCCAACGCGCCAGCGCGCTGCCCCTGCCGTCGGCGCCATAGAGACAGATCACGCCATCCGCGCCCGCGCTGGCGATCACGTCACCAGCCCCGGCGCACGCGGCACGCAGAACGGGACCGGCATGATCGAGCGCGAAACCCTCGAGCTGCCCGCCCTCCCTGCAATGCCAGACCGACACCAGGCCGTTCTGGTCGAAGGTCAGCAACATCGCGTCGGTGATGAACACCACGTTGCGGATCGGGGCGTGATGCGGCTGCAGCACCACGGGTGCCGGCAGGTGCGGCTGCGTCAGGTCGTAGAGCGTGAACCTTCCTTCGGAAAGCTCCTTTCTGACCAGGAAGCTGCCGCCCGGGCTGAACGTTTTCGTGTGAATGTCGTCGTCCAGGACCCGGCTGGCGATTGCAACGGCGTGCCCGCCGCCGACATCCCAACGTACCAGAACACATGGCGGGAACCGATAGGGGTTGCTGCTGCGCATGGCGTTGATGGTGACAAGATGCCGGGCATCGTGTGCAAGGGTGGCATCCAGCACGCACGGCGGGAACCAATCCTGTTCGCTGGTGCGCATGGTGTGGATGGCAACGAGGTGCCGGGTATCCTGCGCAAAGGTGGCATCCTGCACGCCCTCCATCCCGTCGATCACCAGCGCTGCCGCGCTCGGGTTGTCGAGGTCCCACACCTGCACGCGATCATCCCGTGCCTCGGTCGCAAGGCGCCGGCAGTCCGGGCTGAAGGCAAGCATCCGCAAGCCGTCGGACAATCGCCGGCATGCCGGCGGCGTGGCGGCAAGATCCCACAGCACCACCGCTTCGGGCGCGCCACGCGCCACCATCCAGCGCGAGTCAGGGCTGAATGTCACGTCACCCGTACTCCCGCCGGCGGCGTCGATCGGCAGGGCGGTGATCGTATCGGCGGCCAGATCCCACAGCCGCGCGGAGCCGTCGGGATCGCGCGTGTGCAGCCAGCGCCCATCCGGGCTTGGTTGCGCATCCACGGCCATCGCGGGGTCCAGGTCCAGCACCACGCCCGCAGGCGAGATGGCGTCCAGCTGCCAAAGCCGTATCGTGCCATCGCTGCCAATGCTGACCACGCGCCGTGCCCCGGGCGTAAAGAAGGCACGCGCCACGGCGCCGGCATGGCCGCGCAGAACGTGACGCTCGCGGTTGTTGAGCCACGCCTCGCGCAGCGCTGCCGCGGCCGCGCTGCTGACAGGCGGGTCGCCGCCAGCCCCGGGATCGGGCAGTACCGCCAGCGTCGCCAGCATCGCCAGCATATGCTCGCCCCGGGCGCTGGCCGCGCGGGCGAACGAGGCAACCGCACTGGCATGGCGCAGGTGCGCAGCGCGCAGCGCCTGGGCAGCCGCACGGCCAGTCGTGTCGCGGTCTTCGGTCATCCCCTCACTCCGTGCTCGCCCCGGCGCCATCATGAGCCGCCGCGTCATGGCGCGCCAAGTGACGCCACGCACATGCGATGCGGCGGCGACGAAGGCGCGCCTACCGCGGGCGCGGCAATGGCGTGACCGGCTCCGCCGGCCGAGCCACGACATGGGCGCCGTAGCGCTCGGCCTCGACGCCGTTGCGTGCGCGGGTCAGCACCGTGCCCTCGCAGATGACCTCGAACAGGTCGGTGGGGCGCGTATCGCCGCGGCGGGCACTGCGGATGAACAGGCCCCACTCCCCCTGCTGGCCGAAGCCCGGATTTCGGCTGTCGCCGCATTGCGGTGCCGGATAGCGCATGTGGTGCGGCCCTGTGCCCAGGGCGAACAGTTCCCAGCGGCGGCCCATCGCATACACCGGCAACCCGCGCGGCAAGGCGAAGGCAAGACGGCTGATCAGTGCCCAGTCGTCGCCAACCACGTACGATGGCTGCCGCGCCGCGATCTCGGCTGCCAGTGCGTCGAACCCGCCCATGCGGATCAGCGTGGGGTCATGGCGGCGCACCAGGGGGAACGGGGCCAGCGATGCCTGCACATAGACCAGCGCCGTGATCGCGAACCCAAGCGCCGCTGCCGGCCGCGTCCAGCGCGACGCCAGCGCCCCGGCCGCCAGCGCGGCGGCGGGATAGAGGATGGCGGGCCAGTTGCCCTGCACGCGCTCGCCGGTGGCCTGCCAAAGGAACAGCGCCGCCCCCGGCACGATCAGCGCAGCCAGCAGCGCGTGCCGCTTCTCGCGCCAGCGCCGCACCGCCAGCGCGCTGCCGGCCACGCACAGCACGAACACCAGCGGTGTTGCCAGGCCAAGCTGCGCGCCCAGCAGCTCGCCCAGGAAGCGCAGTTGCACGCCCTCGCTGTCGCCAACGCGCCCGCCCTGCTTGGCGAAGCTGACCCAGTCATGCGCGGCGTTCCACAGGATTACCGGCGCGAAGCACAGCAAGGCCGCCAGGCCGCCCAGCCAGGGCCACGGCGTGCGCAGCCAGTGGCGCGCCGACAGCAGCAACCACAGCGCAAGCCCCAGGCCCAGCAGCGCGGCGGTGTATTTGCTCAGCAGCGCGCACCCGGCGAACAGGCCCACCAGCAGCCACCACCGCCCGTCGCCGGAATTGTCCGCGCGCGCCACGGCCCACAGGGCGGCGACCCAGAACAGCAGCAGCGGCGTATCGGGCGTGGCGGTCACCGCGCCCACGCCCAGCAGCAGCGTGGCGTTCAGCAGCATGGCGGCAGCCAGGCCCGCGCGCGCGTCGAACAGTTTTCGCCCGGCATCCCACAGCATCAGCGAGCCGATCGCGGCGCCCAGCGGCCCCAGCAGGCGCACGCCCAGCGCGGTATCGCCCAGCACGCCGGTGCCGGCGGCGATCCAGAACGCGATCATCGGCGGGTGATCCAGGTAGCCCGGCGCCAGTGCGCGCGACCACACCCAGTAATACGCCTCGTCCGGCGCCAGCGGCGCGGTCGCGGCGACCAGCAGGCGCAGCGCGGTCAGGGCAGCAAGGCCCAGCAGCCAGGTCACCTGGCCCGCCACACCAGCGTCGCGCTCACCGAGCGCGCCAGACAAGGGTCGCGCTGACCGCGTAGTTCCACACCACGCTGATCGCGGCCCCCGCGGCCCCGGCCACGCCCCAGGTGAAGGCGCCCGCCACCAGCGCCCGCGCGATGCCCACATTCGCCACCGCGCCGATGCCGCACACCAGGTAGAACAGCACCAGGCCGCGCCACAGGCGCGGCCCCTTCAGCCGCACGTCGCGGTAGGTGACCGCGTTGTTCAGGAAGAAATTGCCGGTCATGGCAAAGAAGGTCGCGACCCACTGCGCGCTGGTGAAATCCATGCGCAGGAACCGCACCACGGCCCACAGCACGAACACATGCACCACCACGCCGACCGCGCCGACCAGCGCGAAGGCGATGAAGCGCAGCGGCAGGAAGCGGCCCACGGTGCGGTCCACCAGCAGGCCCAGGAAGTCCATCAGCACCTGGGCATCCAGCTTGCTTTCGCCGGCATGGCGCGGGCGGAATGTGTAGGGCAGCTCCAGCACGCGCGTATCACGCGGCGCGGTCAGCAGCAGGTCGAGCAGGATCTTGAAGCCCTGCGCCGACAATTCGGGCGCGACCTGCTCCGCCAACTCGCGGCGCAGCATGAAGAAGCCGCTCATCGGGTCGCCCACGCGGCGCGGCAGCAGGGCGTTGGCCATCACGCCACCCAGGTCGGAAAGCCCCTTGCGCGCGGTGTTCAGCCCCTGGCCCACCGCACCACCTTCGACGTGGCGGCTGCCGATCACCACGTCGGCCGTGTTGTCGCGCAGCGCCTGCAGCATGCGCGGCAGCAGGGTTTCGTCGTGCTGCAGATCGGCATCCATCACCGCGACGAACGGCGCGGCCGAGGCAAGCCAGCCTTCCACCACCGCGCTGGCCAGGCCCCGGCGCCGCACCCGGCGCAGCACGCGCACGCGCGCGTCGCGCTGGGAAATCTGCTTCGCCAGCTGCCAGGTCAGATCAGGCGAGTCGTCATCGACGATGATCGCTTCCCACGCCACGCCGGCCAGCGTGGCGTCCAGCTTCGCAAGCAAGGGTTCGATGTTGCCGCGTTCGTTGCGGCACGGCAGCACGATGCTGACTTCAACGGTCATGGCCGTGGCCGGGCGCCGCTACTCGACCGGCTCAAGGTCAACGCCGACCGCCACGGTGTGCTTGCCGCCGCCAAGCAGCACGCCCCGCACCGGCGAGACATCCGCGTAGTCGCGGCCCCAGCCCAGCGTCACGTGCTCGTCGGCCACCACCAGGTCGTTGGTGGGGTCGAAATCAACCCAGCCGGCCTGCGTCCCGCACCAGGCCGAAACCCAGGCATGCGACACATCGGCGCCACGCCTTCGCTCCTCGCCAGGGCGCGGACGGGTGCGGATGTAGCCGGAGACGTAGCGGGCGGGAATTTTTCGCGCCCGCAACGCCGAGATCATGACGTGCGAGAAGTCCTGGCACACGCCCGCCTTCTGGCTGACCACCTGTGCCACGGGGGTGGAAATGCTGGTGGCACCCGGCTTGAAGGCGAAGTCGCTGCGGATGCGCGTGGTCAGTTCCCGTACGGCGGCGAAGGCCGGGCGGGCATGGGTGAAGCTTGGCGCGGCGTAGGCGTCTGCCTCGACGGTGGCCGGCGCCATCGGGCTGTCGAAGATGAACTCCTGCGCGTCCCACGGTGCTGCGGCTTCGATCAGCTCCCAGGGCGTGTTGTCGGGCACGGGCGGTGGTTTCGCGACCTCGACCACCGCGTTCAGCACCAGTTCCAGCCGCGCATGAGCGCGTTCCACGAACAGCCATGTCGCCAGGTTGCCGAAGTGATCCTCGGCGGCGCTGCGGCTGGCGGGCGCCGGCTCGCACAGGATTTCAGCCGAGTGGACGTGCTGGTGCGGCGTGGCGCGCGGCGCCAGGTGCAGCATGTGCGTCGCCAGATCGACTGCGTCGGCATAGGCATAGGTGGTGCGATGGCGCAGCCGATACTTCATGGCAAGTCCATCATGCGGCGGCTTCCTCGCTCGCCATCTCACCCTGGCCGAAGCCCACGCTTTGTGCCGGCGGCACATGCGAGAAGTATTTCCGCGCCACGGCGTCCGACAGCGCGCCGGCACGCGCGGCAATGCGGTGCAGCGTGTCCGGCAGGCGCACCGCCGCGGCCACGCCATCCTGGCCGGCCGGGATCTCCGCCGCCGCCGAGGCGGCGACAGCGGCCAGCGTGCGCGCGTCGATCGCAAGCGCATCGCCGCGATCCTGCGCAGCCTCGCTCAACGCCTCGGCGATGGCACCGAACTGGAAGGCAAGGCCCCGCGGATTGGCAGGATCGGCCAGCACCAGGTCCAGAACCGGCAGCGGCTGCAGGATGGCCAGGTAGCGCGTGCGGTAGGTGATCTGGCTGTCGGCCAGTTCCAGCGCGAGCGCCAGGCCCGCTTCCATGCGCTGCGGCGGGCCATCCAGTGCATGCGCGATATCGCGCGCGATCGCGCTGGCACGTTCGACCCGCCGGCCCAGATCAAGGAACAGCCGGGCCCCGCCGCGCACCATGTTCTCGGCGGCCATGCCGGCGATGTAGGTGGAAAACCGGATCACCCCGGCCGTGGCATCCAGCAGCGCATCGGCGCCGATCCAGGCCTCGCGCACTTTTTCGCGCGCGTGGCCGAGTTCGGTGGTGAGCCCCGCCCACATGTCGGCGGTGATGCGGTCGCGCACGGTGCCGGCCAGGCGCTCGATCTCGTCGAACAGCGTCAGCATCGGGCGGTCGGCGCGCACGCAGTGCTGCAGCGCCTGCGCCAGGGCCGCGGTGCCGGGCGGCGCCTGGGCGGCTTCCTCGTCGATGAACTGCGCATCGGCCAGGCAATGCGCCAGTGCGCGCAATTGCGCGTGGTCGCGCGGCAGCATCCAGGCGCGGGTCAGCCGCGTGAGCGCGGCGCGCAGCAGCCTGGCGCCCTCCTCCAGCCGCTCCACGTAGCGGCCGAGCCAATACAGATTGTCGAGCAGCCGCGACGGCAGGTCGGCCGGCTGGCGGCGCACCTGCAACGCCGGCGCCGGGCCATGCGCGGGGCCGTGCAGGTCAAGCCCATCCTCGGCCAGCACCCACACATCCTTGGAAACCCCGCCGCGCGGCAGGCGCCCGGCCACGCGATCGGCATCGTCGATGATGCGTGCCAGGCCGCCCGGCAGCACGATCCAGCCGCCGCCGGGCCCGCGGCACAGGAAGCTGCGCAGCACCACCGGCTTGGGCGCCAGCCCACCCGCGGCAACCGATGGCGCGCCGGAGGGGGGGACGGCGTCGGTCGCGGCCCAGGCCCAGGGTCTTTCGGCCACGCGCGCCAACGTGGCGGCCAGCGCGGCATCACCCATGTCGTCAAGCCGCGTGGCCGGCCGCGTGCCCTCGGTGGCCGGGCGCAGCAGGTATTTCGCAGGCCCCTGGCGCAGCGCCTCCAGCGCGTGGGCGTGGCCCAGCCACGCGGTCGGCACGCTGGGCAGCAAAAGCCGCGTGCCCAGCAGGCGCTCGGCGATGGCGGGCAGGAAGGCGGCCAGCGCGGGGGCTTCGGCCAGGCCCGTGCCAGGGTCGTTCGCCACCGCCACGCCGCCCTGCCGCACCACATGCATCAGGCCGGCAACGCCGTTCGGCGACTGCGCGTCGAACTCCAGCGGATCGATGGCCGCGCCGGGCATGCGGCGCAGCACCACATCCACCGGCTGCAGGCCGCGCAGCGTCTTCAGGAACAGCTTGTCGCCGCGCGCGGTCAGGTCGGTGCCTTCGACCAGCGTGGCGGAAAGCTCGCGCGCCAGGAACAGGTGCTCGACCCAGAAGGGGTCGTGCGTGCCCTGGCCCAGGATCACCACGCGCGGGTTGCTGCGCGCGGGCGGTGCCAAGCGGCGGGCATATTCCTCCCATGCCTCGAAGAACGGGCGCAACTGGCGCACCTGCACGGCGCGGAAGGCTTCCGGCATCACGCGGCTGAGCATGCGGCGGTTTTCGCGCGCGAAGCCGATGCCGTGCGCGGCACCGGTGCGGTCGGCCAGCACGTGCCACTGGCCGCCGGGGGCACGCACCAGGTCGGCGGCATAGAAGGTCAGGCCCCCGCTTGCGGCATTGGCGCTGCCCGGCCCCACGCTGTGCGCCAGATGCCGGCAGCCGCGCAGGAAGCCGGCATTGGGGTGCACCAGCGCGGACGGCAGCAGGCCCTCGCTCAGCAGGCGCTGGGGGCCGTACAGGTCGGCCAAGATGGCGGCCAGCAGATCGGCGCGCTGTGTCAGACCTTCTTCCAGCCGCGCCCACTCGCCGGCCGGGATCGGCAGCGGCACGGGATCGCAGCGCCAGGGCGTGGGCGCCGGCGGCCGGCCGGGGTCGCTGGGCAGCGCGGTGGCGATGCCTTCCTCGGCGAAGGCGCGATCAAGCCGCCGCGCACGGGCATCAAGCTCCTGCACGCCCAGGCTTGCGAAGGCCGCCAGCACGCCGCGCCATTGCGGGCGCAGGCCGCCGCGGCCGTCCACCATCTCGTCGAAGAAAGGCGCCTGCGGCAGTGCCGTCGAGTCGGCCATGCCCCGGAAGATGTCAGGCCACGGCGCGCAAATCCAGCGTGCGCGGGTGTTCCTGGCCCTGCACCACGCGGGGCGGCGGGGTGCGGCCAGGTGCTCCGCCAAACGCGAAGAAGCGGGCGCGGCGGCGGGCTTCCGCTTCGTTCGCGTTGACGGGGAAGGTTTCGTAGTTGCGCCCGCCCGGATGCGCGACGTGGTAGCTGCAGCCGGCGATCGAGCGTCCCGACCAGGTGTCGTGGATGTCGAAGCCCAGCGGCGCATGCGCGGGGATGCCGGGATGCAGCCCGCTGGGCGGCTGCCAGGCCTTGAAGCGCACGCCGGCGGCGTATTCGCCGGCAGTGCCGGTGGGCGAGAGCGGTACCTGCACGCCGTTGCAGGCCAGCACGTAGCGTTCATCCACCCAGCCCGAGACTTTTGCCTGCACCCGCTCCACCGAGCTGTCCACGTAGCGCACCATGCCGTTGGGGCCGAAGGTTTCGCCCAGCACGTGCCAGGGCTCCAGCGCGTTGCGCAGTTCAAGCCGCATGCCGCGGGCAGAAATCTCGCCGATCATGGGGAAGCGGAACTCGGTGTGGGGCGCGAACCAGGCGGGGTCGAAGCGGAAGCCGTGGTCGGCCAGCTCATCGAGCACGCCGGCGAAGTCGGCGGCGCAGAATTCCGGCAGCAGGAATTCGTCGTGCACGCGCGTGCCCCAGCGCACCAGCCGGCGCGCGTAGGGGCGGGCCCAGAAGGCGGCGATGGCGGCGCGCACCAGCAGCTGCTGCGCGAGACTCATTTCCGCGTGCGGCGGCATCTCGAAGGCACGCATTTCCACCAGGCCCCGCCGGCCGCCGGGGCCGGCGGGGTCGAACATCTTGTCGATGCAGAATTCGGTGCGGTGCGTGTTGCCGGTCATGTCCACCAGCAGGTTGCGGAACAGCCGGTCGGTGACCCAGGGCGCGGTGTCCTGCCCCGCGGTCACCTGGCGCATCGCGAGCTCCAGCTCGTACACCGCGTCCTGCCGGGCTTCATCGACGCGCGGATGCTGGCTGGTGGGACCGATGAACATGCCGCTGAACAGGAAGCTGAGCGACGGGTGATTGTGCCAGAACGACACGAGGCTTTTCAGCAGGTCAGGGCGGCGCAGGAACGGGCTTTCGGCCGGGCTGGCGCCGCCCATCACCACGTGGTTGCCGCCGCCGGTGCCGGCATGCCTGCCGTCCAGCATGAATTTTTCCGTGGCCAGCCCGACCGCGCGCGCTTCCTCGTACAGCTCGATCGTGCGCGCCGACAGCTCGTGCCAGGTGTGGCTGGGGTGCAGGTTGACCTCGATCACCCCGGGATCGGGCGTGACCGAGAAATGCGGCAGGCGATGGTCGCTGGGCGGCAGGTAGCCTTCCAGCATCACCTTGCGGCCGGCTTCCCGCGCCGTGGCTTCGACCGCGGCGATCAGATCGAGCCAGTCCTCGGCGGCGAAGACCGGCGGCAGGAACACATGCAGCATGCCGTTGCGCGGCTCGACGCACAACGCGGTGCGAACCGGGTTCGTGCCGGTGCTGCCTGCAAGATCCGGGGTGGGCTGTGGCATCGGCCGCTGGCTCACCGGCAGCCCAGCGGTCGCCGCCTGGGCGCGCGAGGCAAACCGGGCCTGCAGCATGCGATGCGTCGGCAGCGCGGTGACGGGCGCGAAGGGATCAGCCTCGAACAGCCCGTCATTCTGCTCGGGATCGACCCAGGGCAGGCTGTCCAGCGGCAGGCGCAACCCGATCGGCGAATCGCCAGGCAGCAGGAACAGCGCGCCGGCGCGGAAGAACCATTTTCCGCTCTGCCAGCGGCGGCTGCCGTTGTTCAGCACGCGGCGCAGCGGCAGCACGGTGCCGACCGTGCGGCCCACGCCCTGTTCGAACACGCGGGCCAGCCGCGCGCGTTCCAGCGGATCGCGCAGCCTGGCATCCTCGGCCACCACGTTCGCCGGCAGCCGGCGTTCGCGCCAGAGGTAGTAGTGGATGTCCTCGTACGCCGCGATCGAGTAGCCGGGATCGACCTGCAGCCGCTCCGCCAGCCGTGCGGCGAAACCCGCCGCCACCGAGGCGTCGGCATCGTCGGAATCGTCGTCGGACGCCAGCAGCCCAGGGTCGGTCCAGACCGGTTCGCCATCGGCGCGCCAATGGCAGTAAAGCGCCCAGCGCGGCAGCTGCTCGCCGGGGTAGAGCTTGCCTTGCGTGTATTGCAGCGCCGCCCCCGGTGCCCAGCGGTCCTTCAGCCGGCGCAGCAGGCGCCCGGCCATGCGGCGCTTGGTGGGGCCCATCGCGTCGGTGTTCCACTCGGCACCCTCCATGTCGGTGGCGGACACGAAGGTGGGCTCGCCGCCCATGGTCATGCGCACGCGGCCGCGCTCCAGCGCGCCATCCACCTGGCGGCCCAGCGCCTGGATGCCGTCCCATTGCGCGCGCGAATAGGGTTTTGTCACGCGCGGGGTTTCGGCGATGCGCGCCACGGTCATCGCGACGTCGAAGGTGGTTTCGGCCTGCTCGACCAGGCCTTCGATCGGCGCGGCGCTGGCGGGCTCCGGCGTGGCGGCCAGCGGGATATGGCCTTCGCCGGCGAACAGCCCGCTGGTCGGGTCAAGCCCGACCCAGCCGGCGCCGGGCAGATAGACCTCGCACCAGGCGTGCAGGTCGGTGAAGTCGGACAGCGGGCCGGCGGGACCATCCAGCGGCTTCACGTCCGGCATCAGCTGGATCAGGTAGCCCGAGCAGAAGCGCGCGGCGAAGCCCAGGTGGCGCAGGATGTTCACCAGCAGCCAGCCGGAATCGCGGCATGAGCCGCGCGCCTCGGCCAGCACCTGCTCGGGTGACCACACGCCGGGCTCCATGCGCACGATATAGGCGACGTCCTGCTGCAGCCGCGTGTTGAGGCCGACCAGGAAATCCACCGTGCGGGTCTTTTCGCGCGCAACCTGCGCAAGCCAGGCGGCCAGCTTCGGGCCGGGCGGATCGACCTTGCGGAAAGGTGCCAGCTCGGCCGCCAGGTTGGGGTCGTAGGCGAAGGGGAAGTCCTCGGCCTCGGGCTCCAGGAAGAAGTCGAAGGGGTTGATCACCGCCATGTCGGCGATCAGGTCCACGGTGACCTCGAACGTCTGCACGCGCTCAGGGAACACCACGCGGGCCAGGAAATTGCCCTGCGGGTCCTGCTGCCAGTTCAGGAAATGCGGCTTCGGTTCGACCGTGAGGCTGTAGTTCAGGATCGGCGTGCGGCTGTGCGGCGCCGGGCGCAGGCGGATGACCTGGGGGCCAAGCGAAATCGGCCGGTCATAGCGATAGCTCGTGCGGTGCGTCAGCGCGGCATGGATCGACATTGTTCGGCCCCGGGGAGTGCTTGCCCCAGGGACTAGCACGCGCCGTGCCGGTCGTCAGGGCTGGAAGCGCGACGGTGCGACACGCGCGGCCAGGGCCGCATCGTGGCCGCTGCCCAGCACCAGGCCAGCCAGCAGGCGGCCGGCGGCGGGGCTGGTCTGGATGCCGTAGCCGCCCTGCCCCGCCATCCAGAAGAACCCGTCCAGGCGCGGGTCGGGGCCGATCACCAAAGAACCATCCGGCGAGAAGCTGCGCAGGCCGGCCCAGGCGTGCTCCACCCGGCGCACCGGCACATCCAGCGCCTGCTGCATGTTGTCGATGCCGGTGGCGACGTCGATCTCGTCCGGCTGCACGTCGTGGGGTTGCACCGGTGCCTCGTCGGCCGGCGAGACCAGCAGTTTCGTGCGCGCTTCGGGCCGGCAATAGAAGCTGTCGCCCACATCGCCCACCAGCGGCCAGCGCGACGGATCGTGGCCGGGCGGGCCATCGACGATGCAGGCAGTGCGGCGCCTGGGCGTGATGGCGATGGGCAGCGCGCCGGCCAGCGCGGCCACCGGGCTGGCCCAGGCGCCGGCGGCATTCACCACGATCGGCGCGGTGAAGGCACCCTTCGGCGTGACCACGCGGAAGCCCGGTTCGACGGCGGTGACGGGCGCGCCCAGCACCACCGAGCCGCCGCGGGCGCGCAGCAGGCGCAGGAAGCCGGCATGCAGTGCCGCCACGTCCATGTCGAAGGCATCGTGCTCGACCGCGGCGCGCACCGCGTAGGTTTCGCGCAGCACCGGGATCATGCCGCGCGCCTCGGGCACGGAGATTTCGCAGAGGCCCCGCGCATCGGCCAGCAGGGTGTCGAGGTCCGCTGCCTCGCCGGGGCGGGCCAGGAACAGGCAGGGGCGCTGCGCCATCAGGGCCGCTTCGGTGAAGTTCGCCGGAGGGGTCTCGAAGAAGGCGCGGCTGGCGCCGGTCAGGTCACGCACGTCGGGCGGGCCGTAGTTCTGGATCCACACCGCCGCACTGCGCCCGGTGCTGTGATAGCCGGCGGTCTCCTCCATCTCCAGCAGCACCACGCGGCACGCCTCGGCCAGGTGCGCGGCGGCGGTGGCACCGGCGATGCCGCCGCCGATGACGATGATGTCGGTGCTGGTGGTCTCCATGCGCGCGATATACGCCAACGGCTCAGCGCGCGGCGAGCCCGCGCAGCATCACGTCCGCCATGAAGGCAACCAGCTTCGGGGGCTCGGTGAAGGGAAAGGCACCGAGCGTGGTCAGCAGCGCGATCAGGCCGTGGCCTGAGGCCCAGATCGCCTCGGCCGTCATTGCCACATCCGCGCGGCGCATCGCGCCCTTCGCCATCAGCGCCTGCACCTCATTGGCAAGCATGGCGAAAAGTTCCGGGCCCAGCTGCGGGCCACCGGGCGATGCGGCGCGGTGGCCGGAATCGGGGGCGTGCATCTCCTTGACCATGAACAGCAGGCGATACTCGGCCGGGTGCGCAAGGCCCCAGGCGCAGTAGGCCACCATGAAGCCGCGCAGTTTTGCGAATGGGTCGCGGGCGGGGCGGGACGGCGCGGCGGTTTCGAACATGCGGATCATGTCGGCGAAGATCGAATCGCACACCGCCACCAGCAGCGCCCGTCGGTCGGGGAAATAGAGGTAGAGCGCGGCTGCCGACACGCCCGCCTCGGCCGCAAGCGCGCGCTGGCTGACCGCTTCGAACCCGTCGCGGGCGAACAGCTTGCGTGCCGCCGCCACCACTTCGATACGGCGGTCGGCGGCGGGTTTCCTGCGGAGCCTGGCGGGGCGTGTGGGCATTGCGTCCGGCTGAAATGAACGGTGTTCAGTTTACGCTTGCGCACCGGCCTTGGGAAGGCGTATATGAACACCGTTCACATGAACGGTGTTCACCATGCTGCGCGTGGCCCTGAAGATGCTGACCGGCGATGCCGCCAAATACCTGGGCCTGGTGTTCGGCGTGGCCTTCGCCGTCATGCTGATGGCGCAGCAGGGCGCGGTGTTCGTGGGCCTGATGCTGCGCACCGCCAACCAGGTGATCGACGTCCACGACGCCGATATCTGGGTGATGGACCCGCGCGGCATCTATGTCGATGAAACGGAACCCATGCCGGAAAGCGCGCTGTGGCGCGTGCGCGGCGTGGCGGGCGTCGATTGGGCCACGGCCTTCTTCAAGGGCCTGACGGTCGCGCGTGCGCCCGATGGCAGGCTGCAGCAGGTGCTGCTGATGGGCGTCGATGATGCGAGCCTCGCCGGCGCGCCGCCGCGCATGCTGCAGGGCACCGCCGAGGATCTCCGCCGGCCCGGCGGCATCGTGATCGACCGCGTCGGCGCGCTGTTCATCTGGCCGGGCGAAACCCCGGCACCCGGCAAGGTGCTGGAAATGGCCGACCGCCGCGCCACCGTGGTGGGCATCGCCGAGGCCGGCGCGCCCTTCACCACCTTCCCCGTCGTCTATGCCCGCTACAGCGAGGCGCTGCGCTTCGCGCCCCCGCCCCGCAAGCCGCTGTCCTACATCCTGGTGCGCGCCAAGCCCGGCCACGATCCGGCCGAGGTCGCGCGCCGCATCACCGACCAGACCGGCCTCAAGGCACTGACCTGGCAGGACTGGGCCTGGGCCACCATCCGCTACTATCTGACGCGCACCGGCATCCCGATCAATTTCGGCATCACGGTGGCGCTCGGCTTCATCGTCGGCGCCGCGGTGGTGGGCCAGACCTTCTACATCTTCGTGCTGGAGAACCTGCGCCAGTTCGGCGCACTCAAGGCCATGGGCGTGGGCAATGCCACGCTGTTGGCCATGGTGCTGACCCAGGCCGGCGCGGTGGCCCTGCTGGGCTACGGCATCGGCATCGGCATGGCGGCGGCGTTCTTCGAGATCACCACGCGCATCAACGTCGATCTGCGGGGCTTCTTCCTGCCCTGGCAGATGGCGGCGATCGTGGCGGGGGCGGTGTTCGTGATCATCGTGGTGTCGTCGGTGGCCTCGATCAGGAAGGCGCTGACGCTGGACCCGGCCATGGTGTTCCGCACATGACCGCGCTGGTTTCCGCCCGCGGCATCGCCAAGGACTTCCCTTCCGGCGATGGCATGCAGCGCGTGCTGGACAACATCGACCTTGACGTGCGGGCGGGCGAGATGCTGCTGCTGGTCGGCCCCAGCGGCTGCGGCAAGACCACGCTGATCTCGATCATGGCCGGCATCCTGTCGGCGACCGAAGGCGAGGTCCGCGTGGCCGGCACCACCCTGTCGGCGCTGTCCGGCAGCGGGCTTTCGAAATTCCGGCGCGACACGGTGGGCTTCATCTTCCAGCAGTACAACCTGCTGCCCAGCCTGACCGCGGCCGAGAATTCCGCCATTCCGCTGATCGCGCGCGGCATGCCCCACCGCCAGGCCGTCGCGCGCGCACGCGAAGTGCTGGGTGGCCTTGGCATGGCGCCGCACACCGAGAAATACCAGCGCCAGCTTTCAGGCGGGCAGATGCAGCGCATCGCCATCGCCCGCGCCCTGGTGCACGCGCCGGCCCTGATCGTGTGCGACGAACCGACTGCCGCGCTCGACGCCGCTTCGGGCCGCGCGGCCATGCAGCAGTTGCGCGCGGCCTCGCTCGCACCCGACCGCGCGGTGATCGTGGTGACGCACGATCCAAGAATCTACGGCTTCGCCGACCGCATCGCACGGATGGAGGATGGGCGGATCATCGACGTCGTCGAAGGCCAGCACGCCATCGCGAAACTGACGGAGCACTGAGCCATGCGCCCTGGAAAACTGCTGCTGCCCGCAATCGCCTTGGCCGGTGCGATCTTCGCCACCTGGTCGGTGCTGGGCCAGGCCGGCGTGCCGGCGCGCAGCGACCCGCCCGCGCCGCCGCCCCGCAACCCGTATGCCGCCGCCGTGGCCGGCCTGGGCGAGGTGGAACCGGCCAGCGAGGTGATCGCGGTGGCGACCGAACTGTCCGGCGTGATCGTGCGCGTGCATGTCCGCGCGGGCGACCAGGTGGCGGCCGGAGCACCACTGCTGACGCTGGACGACCGCACGTACCGGGCCGCCCTGGCCAGCGCCCAGGCCGATATCGCCGAGGCGGCCGCCGCCCGCGCGCAGGGCCTGGCGGAACGCGCCAGCGCGGTGGCCGAACGCGACCGCGCCAATGCCGATGCGGTGCGCTTCGCCGCCCTGGTGCAGCAGAATTTTGCCGCCTCCCGCCAGCGCAACGAGACCGCACGCGCCGATGCCGAGAAGGCCGCCGCGCGCGTGGCCCAGGCTGAGGGGCAGATTGCTGCGGCCGAGGCGCGGCGTGCCCGCGCGGAAGCCACGGCCCTGCGCGCGCGCATCGACCTGGACCGCGCGGAAATCCGCGCCCCCATCGCCGGCACGATCCTGCGCGTCAATGCCCGGCCGGGCGAGTTCGCCGCCGCCAGCGCCCTTGATCCGCCGCTGGTCGCGATGGGGCTGCTCGACCCCCTGCATGTGCGCGTGCAGATCGACGAGACCGATGCGCCCCGCCTGGCCGCCAGTGCCGCCGCCACGGGCTTCCTGCGCGGCGATGGCACGCGGGGCGCGCCGCTGCAATTCGTGCGCATCGAGCCGCAGGCGCGGCCCAAGCGCTATCTGTCCAACGCCCCCGGCGAGCGCACCGATACCCGCGTGGTCGAGGCGATCTATCGGCTGCAGCCAGGCGCGCTGCCGGTGCAGGTGGGGCAGATGCTGGATGTGTTCATCGACGCGGCAGCCCGCCCCGCACTCGCTGCAAGGCAGTAACGCAAGTTTCGGGTCCCCACCGCGGCGCACGGATCCTATAAGCGCGCCTTCCGGCCGACCCACGGCCCGCTGACGCAAGGAGATGCGCCATGGCCACCCATGCTTCACCGAGTTGGCCGATGCACGCCCGCTTCGCGGGACCCATCGTCATGATCGGCTTCGGGTCGATCGGCCGCGGCACGCTGCCGCTGATCCTGCGCCACATCGACGCGCCGAAGGACCGCATGCTGGTGATCGGGCCGGACGATACCTGGGCGCATATCGCCGCCGGACTGGGCGTGGCGTTCCGCAAGCTGGCGCTGACCCGCGACAATTACCGCGAGGTGCTGGCGCCGCTGCTGCCTCAGGGCTTCCTGGTCAACCTGTCGGTCGAGGTCAGCTCGACCGCGCTGATCACGCTGTGCCACGAGCTGGGCGCGCTCTATCTCGATACCTGCATCGAACCCTGGCCGGGCGGCTATACCGACCCATCGCTGACGCCGTCGCAGCGGTCGAACTACGGCCTGCGCGAAAGCGCGCTGGCGCTGCGCAGGACGCTGGGCGGCGGCCCCACCGCGGTGATCGCGCATGGCGCCAATCCCGGCCTGGTCAGCCACTTCGTCAAGCAGGCGCTGCTGAAGCTTGCCGCCGATCTCGGCCAGGACGCGGCCGAGCCGGCCGACCAGCAGGGCTGGGCCAGGCTTGCCAGAAACCTGGGCGTGAAGGGCATCCACATCGCCGAGCGCGACACGCAGAAGGCGCGCACGCAGAAGCAGCGGGGCGAGTTCGTCAACACCTGGAGCATCGACGGTTTTCTCAGCGAAGGCATGCAGCCCGCGGAACTGGGCTTCGGCACGCACGAGAAGGCGCTGCCGCCCGAGGGCAGCCGGCATGATTTCGGCTGCGATGCGGCGATCTGGCTGAACCGGCCGGGCGCGGGCACGCGCGTGCGCAGCTGGACACCGCAGGAAGGCCCCTATGTCGGCTACCTGATCACGCACAACGAAAGCATCAGCATCGCCGACTTCCTTACGCTGCGCGAAGCCGGCCAGGTGACCTATCGCCCGACCTGCCACTACGCCTACCACCCCTGCGACGACGCGATCCTTTCGCTGCACGAACTGCAGGGCAAGGCGTTCCGCCACCAGAAGACGCTCCGCCTGATCGAGGAGGAAGTGGTTGCCGGCGAGGACGAGCTGGGCGTGCTGCTATACGGCCACGCAAGGGGCGCGCTGTGGCACGGCAGCCTGCTGGGCATCGAGGAGACCCGCCGCATCGCGCCCTACCAGAACGCAACCGGCCTGCAGGTGACCAGCGCCGTGCTGGCCGGCATGATCTGGGCGATCGAGCACCCGAAGGCTGGCATCGTCGATGCCGACGAGATGGCCTGGCGCCGCATCCTTGAGATCCAGCGCCCCTATCTCGGCACCATCGCCAGCGCCTACACGGGCTGGACTCCGATCGAGGGCCGCGGCGGATTGTTCGCCGAGGATATCGACACCGACGATCCCTGGCAGTTCCGCAACGTGATCGTGCGGTAAGGCGGCGCGGGGCTTGCTAGAGCGTTTTCAAGTCAGGCGGAATCGCCTGACGCCTCGGAAAACGCGACCAGACAAGGCCTGGAGACGTTTCGCCGCACGCGCTTGCGGTGAAACGGCTCTAGGATCGGGCGCATGAGCACGCCCCTCAGCCCACCCGCCACGCCAGACGCCGCCGAGGCCTACATGGACGCAGCCGCGCCCATGCTGGGCCTAAGAATCCCGCCGGAGTGCCGCGAAGGCGTGATCGCCAATCTTCAGCGCACCGCCGCGATCGCGGCGCTGGTGCTGGCCCATCCGCTTGCACCGGATGACGAACCGGCCGCGGTCTTCCGCCCATGACCCCTGCGGACCTGCTGCGTGCCGGCGCCGCCGCCGCGGCCGCCGCCGTGCAGGCGCGGCGCGTGACCGCGCTGGCGATGTGCGAGGCCGCGCTGGACGCCATGCGGCGCGAAAATCCCCGCGTGAATGCCTTCACCGACGTCACCGCCGAACGCGGCATCGCGGCCGCCGTGGCGGTGGACCAGCGGCTTGATGCGGGCGAGGCCGCAGGCCCGCTGGCCGGCGTGCCCTATGCCGTGAAGAACCTGTTCGACATCGCCGGCGTCACCACGCGGGCCGGATCGAAGATCAACCGCGACAACGCGAAGGCGGCGACCGATGCGGTGCTGGTCCAGCGGCTGGACCAGGCGGGGGCCACGCTGCTGGGCGCGCTCAACATGGGCGAATACGCCTATGACTTCACCGGCGAGAATGCGCATGACGGACCATCGCGCAACCCGCACGATGCGTCGCGCATGACGGGTGGTTCGTCGGGCGGCACCGGGGCCGCGGTGGCGGCGGCCATGGTGCCGCTGGCACTCGGCAGCGACACCAACGGCTCCATCCGCGTGCCGGCGGCGCTGTGCGGCGTGTGTGGCCTGAAACCCACCTATGGCCGCCTGCCACGCACCGGCAGCTTCCCCTTCGTGCATGCGCTGGACCATGTGGGCCCGCTGGCGCGCCGCGTGGCCGACCTCGCCTTGGCCTATGACGCGATGCAGGGTTTTGACGCGGCCGATCCGGTCTCAGCCGACCGCCCGGTCGAACCGACCCTGCCGGTGCTGGAGCGCGGCCTTGGCGGGCTCGCGATCGCGGTGGCGGGCGGCTACTTCCGCGAAGGCGCGCACGCATCGGTGCTGGCCGGGCTGGATGCGGCGGCCGCGGCGCTGGGCGCGCGCGAGACGATCGACCTGCCGCTGGCACCACTGGCGCGCGCCGCCGCCTTCCTGATCACCACCAGCGAGGGCGCCGCCCTGCACCTGGAGCGGCTGCGCGCCCGGCCCATGGATTTCGACCCCGAGACCCGCGACCGCTTCCTGGCCGGCGCGCTGGTGCCCGCCGCCTGGGTGAACGCCGCGCAGAAAATTCGCGCGCAATGGCGCGATGCCATGCGGCGGGCCTTCGCGCGGGTGGATGTGATCCTGGCGCCCACCGTGCCGGTGCCGGCACCGCCGATCGGGGCGCAATGGCTCGACCTGGGCGGACAGCTTCTGCCGCTGCGCCCGTCGCTCGGCCTTTACACCCAGCCGTTCAGCGCCATCGGCCTGCCGGTGGCAGCCGTGCCCGCGGGCACCGATCCGGCAACCGGCCTGCCCGTCGGCGTGCAGATCATCGCCGCGCCCTGGCGCGAGGACCACTGCCTGCGCGTCGCCGCGGTGCTGGAGGCGCGGATGGCGAAAACCTGAGCAGTCCGCCCTTGAAATCGGCAGTTTCGAGGGGAGATGCGCAAACACGCGCGGCATTGCAGGAGCCGTTTTGCCGCAAGCAGGTGCGGCGAAACGGCCCCTGCTTTGCTTGACCGTGTTTGTCCCTGTCGTCAGGCGATTCCGCCTGACTTGAAAACGCTTTAGGCTGCGTCAGATTCCCCGTGGGAGACCAAGAACAATGCCCCTCAATGCCCGCTATGTGATCCGCCGCCGCGCGCTTGGCGGCCTGGCCCTGGTCGCACTGCCCGGCCTGCGTGCCCGCGCGCAGACGCTGGACCGGCTTTCGTTCCAGACCAACTGGCGCGCCCAGGCCGAGCATGGCGGCTACTACCAGGCCGTCGCCGCCGGCATCTATCGCCGGCACGGGCTGGAGGTGGATCTGCGCCAGGGCGGGCCGCAGGTGCCGGGGGCGCAGCTGCTGCTGGGCGGGCGCATCGACATGTACATGTCGAACGGCTTCCAGGCCATCAACTACGTGCGCGAAAACCTGCCCTTCCTGGCAATCGCCGCGATCTTCCAGAAGGACCCGCAGATCCTGATGTCGCATGAGGGCGCGGGCAACGACAGCTTCGAGGCGATGCGCGGCAAGCCCATCCTGATCAGTGCCGATGGCCGCGTCACCTACTGGCCGTTCCTGCGCGCGAAGTTCGGCTTCACCGATGCGCAGGTCCGCCCCTACACCTTCAACCTGCAACCCTTCCTGGCCGACCGCAACGCGATCCAGCAGGGCTACCTGAGTTCCGAGCCCTTCGCGGCACAGCAGGCGGGGGCCAAGCCGCTGGTGCACCTGATCGCCGATGCGGGCTACGAGAACTACACCACCACCATCGACATCGCCGCCCGCCTGGTGGCCGAGAAAAAAGACGTGGTGCAGCGCTTCGTGAACGCCAGCATCGAAGGCTGGGCGCAGTACATGAAGAAGCAGGACATTTCTGCCGCGAACGCGCTGATCAAGCGCGACAACCCGGAAATGGACGACGCCAAGATCGACTACGCGATCCAGGTGATGAACGAGAAGGGCATCGTGCTGTCGGGCGACGCGACCACGCTGGGCATCGGCGCCATGACGCATGCACGCTGGGACCGCTTCTACCAGGGCATGGTGCAGGCAGGCGTGTATCCGGCCGGGCTTGAGCTGCGGCGTGCCTATAGCCTCGATTTCGTCAACAAGCGGGTCGGACTCTGATTTTTCCCGGCCTCAGGCGCCGGCCGCGCGCTTGGCTCGCCGCACCGGCGGCGGCGCCCTTCGGGCGCTCGGCATGAACCCCAGGTTCATGCCGGCTGCATGAATGCACCGGTCGTCGCGCTGGCGGGAGTCGAAAAGCGCTTCGGCACCGGCACGGTGGCCTTGTCGGGCGTCAGCTTCGCGCTGGCGGCGGGCGATTTCGTCTCGCTGCTGGGCCCGTCGGGCTGCGGCAAATCGACCTGCCTGCGCATCATCGCGGGCCTGACCGACCCCAGCGCCGGCGTGGTCACGCGACCGCAGGCGACGGGCGGCGAGGTGGGGTTCGTGTTCCAGGACCCCACGCTGATGCCGTGGGCCAGCGCGCTTCGCAACGTGGCGCTGCCGCTGCGCCTGGCCGGCACGCCACGCGCCGAGGCGCATGACCGCGCCGCCCTGGCGCTGGGCGCCATGGGCCTGGCGGGCTTCGAGAAGTCGTTCCCCCGCGCGCTTTCCGGCGGCATGCGCATGCGCGTTTCCATCGCCCGCGCACTGGTGACGAAGCCAAGACTGCTGCTGATGGACGAGCCTTTCGCGGCACTGGACGAGATCACCCGCTTCCGCCTGAACAACGACCTGCTGGCGCGGTGGCGTGCGGAAAATTTCACCGCGATCTTCGTCACCCACAGCGTGTTCGAAAGCGTGTACCTCTCGCAGCGCGTGTTCGTGATGGCGGCACGGCCCGGCCGGATCGTGGCCGAGATGCCGATCACGGGGCCGGCCGCGCGCGCAGAAAGCTTCCGCACCTCGCCGGAATACGCCGCGCAGTGTCGCGCGGTCAGCGGGGCGCTGGAAGGGGCCATGGCGGCATGAACGGCACCGCGGCGCGCGTGCTGATGCCGCTGCTGGTCGGGCTGCTGGCGCTGGTCGCGTGGGAAGCCGTGGTGCGGCTTCGCGACATCCCGGCCTACCTGGTGCCCGGCCCGCTGCTGATCGGGCGGACCCTGATCGACGACTGGGGCACGCTTTCGGAAAGCCTTGCGATCACGCTGCGGCTGACCCTGCTGGCGCTGCTGCTGGCGGTGGTGGTCGGCACGCTGCTGGCGGTGCTGTTCGCGCAGTCGAAATGGGTGGAACTGTCGTTCTTCCCGTACGCGGTCGTGCTGCAGGTCACGCCGGTGGTCTCGATCGCGCCCTTGATCCTGATCTGGACCAACGACGTCACCGCCAGCCTGCTGATCTGCGCCTGGATCGTGGCGTTCTTCCCAATTCTGTCGAACACCACGCTGGGCCTGCACAGCTACGATCACAACCTGGCCGACCTGTTCCGCCTGTATCGCGCCACGCCGTGGCAGGTGCTGACAAGGCTGCGCATCCCGTCGGCCATGCCGTATTTCCTGGCGGGGCTGAAGATTTCCGGCGGGCTGGCGTTGATCGGCGCCATCGTGGCGGAGTTCGTGGCCGGCACCGGCGGCACCGCCTCGGGCCTGGCGTCGCGCATCCTGGAAGCAGGCTACCAGCTGAAGATCCCGCGCATGTTCGCGGCCCTGGTGCTGATCAGCGCATCGGGCATCGTGATCTTCCTGCTGCTCAGCCTGGTGCAGCATTTGGCGCTGCGCCGCTGGCACGAGAGTGCCATGCGGCGGGAGGGATGATGGGCTGGATTTCCGTACCGCCGGGCGACGTGTGGCTGCGCGGCGCCACGCTGCCCGACCTGGCCCGCGTCGATATCCGCATCGAAGCCGGGCGCATCGCTGCGATCGCAACCCCGGGCACCGCACAGCACGGCGTTGATCTCGCCGGCGGCATGGTGCTGCCCTGCTTCGTCGATGGCCACACGCACCTGGACAAGGGCCACATTTCTCCGCGCGCGCCTACCGACGGGACGACACCAGGTGCCCTGGCCGCGGTGCGGGCCGACCACGCCAACTGGTCCGCCGAGGATGTGCGCGCGCGCTTTGAATTCGGCCTGGCGTGCTCCTACGCGCACGGCACCGCGGCGATCCGCACGCATCTGGATACCTATTTTCCGCACGCGCTCGACTCGTGGCGCGTGTTCCGCGAGCTGCGCGATGCCTGGTCGGGGCGGATCGCGTTGCAGGCCAGTTCGATCTGCGGCATTGACGGGTTCCTGGGCGACAACGGCCCGCGCATCGCTGACCTGGTCGCGGAGTCAGGCGGCTTGCTGGGGTGCGTCACGCTCTACGCCAACGAGCTCGGCCGCTTCATGCCGCCGAACTTTGGCGAGCAGTTCGAACGCTTCCTGACGCTTGCGGCCGACCGTGGGCTCGACATCGACCTGCACGTGGACGAAACCGGCGCGACCGACGCCGCCACCCTGCCCCGCATCGCCGAGGTCGTGATGCGCGCCCGCTTCAAGGGCCGCGTGCAGGTCGGCCATTGCTGCGCGCTGTCCCGCCAGGACGATGCCACGATCGCGCGCACCATCCGCCTGGTGGCCGATGCCGGGATCGCGGTGGTGAGCCTGCCGACCTGCAACATGTATCTGCAGGATCGCGCTGCCGGGCGCACGCCGCGCTGGCGCGGCATCACGCTGCTGCACGAGTTCTCGGCCGCCGGCGTTCCGGTATCGGTCGCGTCCGACAATTGCCGCGACCCGTTCTACGCCTATGGCGACCACGACATGTGGGACGTGTTCCGCCACGCCGTGCGGATCGCGCAGCTCGACCATCCGATCGGGCGCTGGCCGGATGCGGTCACCGCCACGCCGGCCGCGGTGATGGGGATCGACGCGGGACGCATCGCAGTGGGGCTGCCGGCCGACCTGGTGCTGTTCCGTGGGCGCGACTATTCGGAAACGCTCAGCCGGTCGCAGCACGATCGCGTGGTACTGCGCGCGGGGCGGGCGATCGACACGGCGCTGCCGGACTATCGCGACCTGGACGCAGTGCTCGCCTGACCTACCACCGCGCGAAGGCCGCCTCCACCCGATCGCGATAGCGCTTCAGCGCCGCGGGGGTCTGCTGGTCCATGCGGTCCAGCTCCAGCCAGGTGGTGGCGCAGCCCTTGGCGCATAGCAGCTTCAGGCCGCGAAGAATGAGCTTGCGGCCCGGGTGGCCAACCCAGAACCACATGAACCACCACGGCGCGCCATAGGTCGTGACCACGCCGATGCGCCGGATGTTCGGAAGCTCGCCGCGGATCGGCCCGTCGGTCAGCGTGAAGGTGGCACCCGGCACCCACACCCGATCAAGCCAGCCCTTCAGGATCGCCGGCAGGCCGTACCACCAGGTCGGATAGACCAGCACCAGGGCCTCGGCCGCCTTCAGCCGCGCGACGTGATCCGCGATGCCCTGCAGGTTGGCCGCGGTGTCGTGGTAGCGGCGACGTTCATCGGTGCTGAGCGCGGGGCGAAAATCCTCGGCGTAGAGGTCGAGCAGGTCAACGTCGTGCCCGCCCCGCCGCAGCGCGCCAAGGGCGGCTTCGCGCAGGCTGGCGGAAAAACTCTCGGGCACCGGGTGGGCATGGACCAGCAGCACGCGCATGGCGCGGGCTTAGCCAAGAAGCCGCATCCCGTCCACGCTCAGGGCCTTTGCCTGGTCGCGTTTTCCGAGACGTCAGGCGATTCCGCCTGACCTGGAAACGCTCAGCCTTTCACCGCGCCTTGCGTCAGGCCCGACACGATCTGCTTCTGGAACACCATGACCAGCAGGAACAACGGGGCGGCGATGGACACGGCGGCGGCGATCGCCTCGATCTGGTCGGCGGCGCGGGTGTCGCGGTTCAGGAACTGGCTGATCGCCGGCACCATGGTCTGGCTTTGCGCATCCAGCAGCAGCGCGGTCACCAGGTAGTCGTTGTACGCCAGCAGGAAGCTGAACAGGCCGGTGGTCAGCACGCCGGGCCACATCACCGGCATGATCACGCGGCGGAAGGCGCCGAAATAGGAACAGCCATCCACGCGCGCGGCTTCGTCCAGCTCGCGCGGGATGTTGGCGAAGAAGCTCCGCATCATCCAGATGGTGAAGGGCTGGTTGATGGAGACCAGCACCAGGATGATGGCCAGCGGCTGGCCATAGAAGGTGGGCGGCGTCGCCGCGAACAGCTTCACGAACCAGCTGGTGGCACCCCACTCCCACAGGGGTTGCAGCATCTCGCGCGATTGCAGGAAGAACGGCACGTAGCCGGTGACCAGCACCGAATGCGGCAACGCGCGGAACACCAGCGCGATGATGAGCAGCCAGAACGCCAGGTTCGACCCCGCCCGCGCCAGCGCATAGCCCGCCAATGTGCCCACCGACAGCGACACGGTGACCACGCCGAAGGTCACGATCATCGAGTTGATGAAGTTGCGATGGAATTCGTAGGTCACCCAGACCGCGCGGTAATGGTCCAGCGTGCGGCCGATCAGCGGCTCGGCGATCGCACCGACCAGCGGGATGGGCCGCAGCAGCCATTCCAGCGCACGCACGCCAAGCGGCAGCAGCACGAACAGCGTGATGCCGGCCAGCAGCACCAGCAGCAGCGTGGCGACGATCCAGCCGACCCAGGGTTTTCCCGCGCGCGCCACCACCAGGGGCGCCAGGCGCGCCGGCGCCAGGCCCAGCAGCACCAGCACCAGCACGCCCAGCGCGATCGCCACCAGCGAAAGCCCGCCATCCTGCGCCAGCGTCGCGGGCCCCGTGATCACGGTCAGCGGATTGGTCGCCAGCGCATCCACCGGCGCCCTGAACGACATGGTGGCGATCCAGGCCATGGGGAACAGCGCCACCAGTGTCCACAGCGCCATGAAGGCGCCGTTCACCAGGCGAAGGCCCACCGAAGGCCGCAGCGCGCGCGCGGTTGTCATGCCTCCCTCAGCGTGTCCGCTTGTGGTCGCGCCAGGTGCGCAGCAGCAGCGGGATCAGGATGATCACGATGCCCACCATGGTCAGCATGGACGATGCCGCGGCGCGCGAGATGGCGCGCCCGCCGGTCTGGTCGGGCAGCAGGTAGCTGAAGGTCAGGTACTGCAGCGAAATCACATGCGCCTGGCTGCTGAAGCCCACCACCTCCTCGAACACGCGGTAGCTGTCCATCAGGTGGATCAGCGCCACGAAGATGATCAGCGGCGCCAGATGCGGCACCACGATCATGCGGGTGCGCTGCCAGCGCGTGGCGCCATCGACGATGGCGGATTCCAGGGCGTCCTGGTCGAGCGTCTGCAGCCCGGCATAGAAGATGATGAAGGCAAAGGGCGCCACGTGCCACACCCGATAGACGTGCATCAGCACCTCGATGGTCCAGCCCTGCGCGAACATCGCGATCGGCCGGCCGGTCAGCCATTCCAGCAGGTTGGTCAGCACGCCGTCGCCCACGAACAGCCAGTGGATGGAAAGTGCTCCGATCACCGGGGTGATGATGAAGGGCAGCAGCGTGGCGAAGATCAGGGGGCCGCGCAGCGCCCGCGTGACGGCGTTCATGGAAATCGCCAGCACCAGCCCCAGCCCCAGCACCAGCGGCAGCGTGATCAGCGTGAAGGTCAGCGTGAAGCGCAGCGCCCGGTAGAATTCGATGTTCAGCACCGCGGCCAGCCCGCCGCCGCCGGCTGCAAAGGCCTTCGCCACCAGGTCCGGCTGCAGCATCTGGCGATACGATTCCAGCCCGACATACACGGTTTCCAGCACCGGGTTGCCGGCGGCATCCGCCATGGGGCGGGTGGTTTCCTCCTTGATGCAGGTCTGGGTCAGGAAGCCGGGCGTGCAGACCTCGACCTCGACCCGCTCGAACACCTGGCGCGTGACGTGGAAACTGTCGATCACGACGGAGACCAGCGGGGCTGCGATGAACAGGATCATCAGCAGCACCGAGGGGCCGACGAAGGCGGCGAAGGTGCGGGTCTTCACGGCCGCACCCTTGCCCGGGGAAGCCTCACCGGATCAGCCCCTGCTCCTTGGCGCGGCTGGTATAGGCGGCTTCGATGTCGGCGAGCGTTTCCGGCGCGGTGCGGCGGCCGGCCATGAAATCGGCCACGCGCTCGCCGATGATCGCGCCCATCAGCCCCATCGCCGAGGTCGAGGGATAGCTGGGCGCGCGGTTCATCGCCGAGGCGACCACCCCCTGCGACAGCCGGTTCGGCTGGTAGCCGCGGATCAGCCACACCGCCACGTTGTTGTTGGCGCGCACCATCTCCTCGTCGATGCCTTCCATGGCCACGCGGAACGCCGCTTCCGCCTCGGCGTCCGACGTGTTGCGCGCGATCACGATGCCGTCCCACCACAGCGTGGTGGCGGAAGGGCCACCCGGCACGGCGGCCGGCGCCGCCGCCATCACGATCTTGCCGGCCACCTGGCTTTCGCGCGCATCGTCCATGGCGGCCGCGCGCGTCGCCCACAGATTGGCCATGGCCACGCGGCCCTGCTGCAACTGGCGCTGCACGAAGGTGCTGTCGGCGGTCAGGTACACGGGGTCCATGTAGGCGGACAGCCGGCGCATCATCTCCAGCGTCTTGATGCCGGCGTCGCCGCGGATGCTGGGCGTGTTGTCGGGGTTGGTGAAGCGGCCGCCATAGCCCAGGAACAGGTTGATGAATTCCTGGCTGAGGTCGAAGCCGGTGCGCATGGTGGCGCCCAGCGGGAAGGCGACCTTGCCCGACGCCTTGATCTTCTCGGCCGCCGCCAGCACGTCGTCCCACGTCGCCGGCGGCGCAATGCCGAGTTCCTGGAAAATGTCCTCGCGGTACATGAAGTGCTGCGCGTTCACCTGCATCGCCACCGCCATGACGCGGCCCTGGATGCGGATCAGCTGGTTGGGCTGCAGCTGCTGGCCGAATTTCGCCACCAGGTCGTCCAGCGGGCGGATGGTGTTGGCGTTCAGCAGCGGCACCAGCGTGCCGTTGGCCACGCCGCCGATCTGGTACAGCGCCGGGTTGGCAGCGAAGGCATCAGGCTGCTTGCGGCGGAATTCCTGGTCAAGCTCCGACTGCACGTTGCCGCATTCGGCCATCGCCGCGGTCACCACCTTCCAGGATTCGAAGGCCGCCGTCAGGCTGCGCACCGGCACGGTGTTGCGGAACGCGCAGGCCGCGTATGCGGGCGCGGCCAGGGCCACCGACATGGCGGCGGCGGCCAGAAGCGTCTTCAGCATGGCGGTCTCTCCCCTTCGGCGATGTGCGGCATCATGCGTGCGCCACGCGCTTGCCGGTGGCGCGGTCGAACAGGTGGCAGGCGGCAGGCGGCACGCGGAACGCGATCGGATCGCCGATAGCGGCGCGGAAATTCTTGCCGGTCTTCACCGCCACCAGGCCGGCGCCGGCGCGCACGGTCACCATGGTGGCATCGCCCAGCAGCTCGATGCTGTAGATCGGCGCGGTGATGGCACCCTGGCCGTCATCGGCCACCGCCGCATCCTCGGCGCGCATGCCCAGCGTGACGGGGCCGGAAAAATCCCCGCGCAGGCCGCCGATGCGCACGCCTGGCCCGGCGAAGGTGCCATCGTGCAGGTCGCCATCCACCAGGTTCATCGCCGGCGAGCCGATGAAGCCCGCGACAAAGGTGTTGGCTGGCCGGTCATAGATCTCCAGCGGCGTGCCGATCTGCTGCAGCGCGCCCTTGTTCATCACCACCACGCGGTCGGCGAGCGTCATCGCCTCGATCTGGTCGTGCGTGACGTAGATCGTGGTCACCGCCAGCTCGTGCTGCAGGTTCTTGATCTGCGCGCGGGTGGAAACGCGCAGCTTGGCATCCAGGTTCGACAGCGGCTCGTCCATCAGGAACACGGATGGCTGGCGCACGATGGCGCGGGCCAGCGCCACGCGCTGGCGCTGGCCGCCGGAAAGCTCGCGCGGGCGGCGTTCCAGCAGCGCGCCCAGCTCGACCATCTCGGCGGCGCGGCGCACGCGCGCATCATGCGTGGCGGCATCCACCTTGCGCACCTTCAGCGGGAAGCGGATGTTCTCGTACACGGTCAGGTTCGGATAAAGCCCGTAGTTCTGGAACACCATGGCGACATCGCGGTCCTTCGGTTCCAGCGCGTTCACCACGCGGTCGCCGATCACGATCTCGCCCTCGGTCGGGTCTTCCAGCCCGGCCACCATGCGCATGGTGGTGGTCTTGCCGCAGCCGCTTGGGCCCAGCAGCACCAGGAATTCACGGTCGGCGATGGCGATGTCCATGGCCTGCACCGCGGCATAGGCGCCCCAGCGCTTCGACACGTTGCGCAATGCCACGGCGACCATCGATCCCGGATCCCTCCCGCTGTGCGGCCATCATGCCGCATGCCGCCGTTTCCCTGCCCCCGGCCTTGTCCGGCCGGTGGGTTTGCATACGCTTGCAATGAGCGATTAACGCCCTATGATCGAAACAATGTCAACTGCCATTTCGACCCATCGTCAGAACAAGGCGTTCGTGCACCAGGCGCTGTCGGCGCTGGCCGAAGCCACGTCGGCGACGCTGGATGCCAGGCTGGCCGCCGCCTATCACCCGCATGCCGAATGGCGCGGGTCGCACCCGCTGAACGAGATGCGGGGCCTGGATGCGATCGCGGCCACCGTCTGGCGCCCGCTGCTGCAAAGCCTGCCCGACCTGGAACGGCGCGACGTGATCGTGATGGCAGGCCACTCGTACGGCACCGACATGGTCGGCGCCGTCGGCCATTATTGCGGCACTTTCCGGCACGACTGGCTGGGCATTCCGGCGACCGGCCGCACCCTTTATCTGCGCTATGGCGAGATGCACGTGATGGAGGGCGGCCGCATCGCGCAAAGCACGGTGCTGATCGACATGCTGGATGCGATGCGCCAGGCCGGCATCTGGCCCGTGGCGCCCAGCCTGGGGGTGGAGGAGATGTGGCCCGGCCCGCTGACCGCCGATGGCATCCTGCTGCACGAGACCGACCCCGCGCCGGGTGCCACGAACCTTGCCCAGACACTCGCCATGCACAAGACGCTCGGCGAGTATGACGACGAGAAACGCGCCGGGCGGCAGGGGCTGCTGGACATGCCGCAGAAGCTGCACTGGCATCCGAAGATGATGTGGTACGGGCCCGCCGGCATCGGCACCGCGCGGGGGCTTGCGGGCTTCGTCGATCACCACCAGCTGCCGTTCCGCATCGCCTTCCCGAACCGGAAGGGCGGCAATCACTATGTGCGCATCGGCGACGGCGCCTATTCCGCCACCGGCGGCTGGCCCAGCGTGCTGGCCAAGCACACCGGCGGCGGCTTCATGGGCCTGCCGCCTTCGGGGCGCGACGTCGGCATGCGGGTGATGGATTTCTACCTGCACCACGAAGGCCTGATCCGCGAGAACTGGGTGCCGATCGACATCATCCATCTGCTGCTGCAGATGGGTTTTGACGTGTTCGCGCGGATGCAGGAATGCCTGCGCCGTGGGGGTGCCCGATGATGCAGGGCTTCGATCCGGAATTCCGCGACCTGCCGCACTACATCGTGCGCATCACCGAGGATATCTGGGAAAAGCGCGGCATCCACCTGATCCGCAAATACTACGGCGCGCAGTGCCGCGTGCGCACGCCCATGGGCCTGGTGGTCGGCGCCGAGGCCACCATCGCCGGCACGCTGGAAACGCTGCACAGTTTTCCGGATCGCCGCCTGCTGGCCGAGGACATCATTTACGCCGGCAATCCCGGGATCGGCTTCCTGTCGTCGCACCGCGTCGCGTCGGTCACGCATCACCGCGGCGAGGGCATGTTCGGCCCGCCCACCGGCCGCCTGGTGCGCGCGCGCACGGTGGCCGACTGCGAGGTGCGCGCCAACGTGATCGACGACGAATGGCTGATCCGCGACCAGGCCGCGATCGTCGTGCAGACCGGCGGCGACGTGGCGGAGCTGGCCGCGCGCCTGGCCGCCGCCGATGACCGCGCCGGCAAGGCCCCCTGGCACCTGGCCGACGACGCCGAGGCCACCTGGGTGGGCGGCGCGCGGCCCATGGACATGCGCGCCGATCCGCTGGCCGCACGTGCCATCGACCAGCTGCTGCGCATCCTCGACCAGGCCGAACTGTCCGCCGTGCGCACCGCCTTCCACACGGAAGCCGTGCTGGCCACGCCGGGCGGAAACGAGCGCCTGGGGCATGACGACATCGATGCGTTCCTGGTGGGCTACCTGGCCGCCTTCCCCGGCGCCCGCTTCACGGTGGACCATGCCGCCGTGCTGCAGGGCGACGGCCGGCCCGACCGCGTGGCGCTGCGCCTGCACATGACCGGCACGCACAATGGCCGCGGCGCCTTCGGCCCGCCTTCAGGCGCGAAGATGCTGGTGCCCGCGATCGCGCATCTGGAGTTCTGGAACGAGCGCGTGCTGCGCGGCTGGGTGCTGATCGACGAGCTGGCGCTGTGGAAGCAGATCAAGGGCCACACCGGCTGAGGGCAAATTCGGCCGCGATCAGGTCCAGCGCGGCAAACCCCACCGATTTGTAGACCGTGATCGCCGACGCCTGCCGCGCCGGCGGTGCCGCGCACAGGCCCGCCAGGTCGCCCAGCACATCGGCCTCGGTGATCAGCCCCGCGCGGATCGCCTGCAGCACCTCGCCGCCCTTGGCGAGAATGCTGGCGCGGTCATCGGCATACACGCGCGACCTGGCCATGATGGCGGGGTCGGCCTCGGCCATCGCTTGGGTAAAGGCGCCGACCAGGCACAGGTGCTGGCCCGGGCGCACCGCATCGGCGGCGATGATCGGCGCGGTGGCGGTGGTGGCAGCCGCCACGATGTCGGCTTGCGCGATGGCGCCCAGCAGGTCATCGACCGGCGCGGCGCCGGTCGCTTCGGCGGCGGCGCGGGCGCGCGCCCCGTCACGGCCCCAGACCAGCACGCGATCGATTGGCAGCATGGCGCGATGCGCCGCGATGATCGGTGCCGCCAGCGCGCCGGTGCCGATCATCAGCAGCGTGCGCGAACCGGGCCGCGCCAGCATGGAACTGGCCAGCGCCGCGGCGGCGGCGGTGCGGCGATTGGTCAGCGCCATGCCGTCGATCAGCGCGCGCACGCGGCCGGTGGCCTGGTCGAAGGCCACGAACACGCCATCCAGCGCCGGCGACTCGCGCGGATAGACGGTGACCAGCTTCACGCCCATCAGCCCGGCCTCGCGCCAGGCCGGCATCAGCAGCAGCGCATCGCCCCTGCCGGTCGGGTCGATCACGGTGCGCGGGGGCGACACCACGGCGCCGCCCAGGCCGCGCCGCAACGCCTCGCACAGCTCTGGCCAGGGGGTGGCGGCGGCGAAGGCGGCGGCATCGATCATGCGCATCGAATCAGGATAGCGCGGGCGCGCACGGCGGATAGACTGCGCGCGCATGGACCGAAGGACCGACGTGGCGATCATCGGCGGCGCGGTGGTGGGCACGTCGGTGGCGTGGCATTTGGCCTGCCAGCTTGGTTTTCCGGGCCGCGTGATCGTGATCGAGAAGGATTTCTCCTACGCGCGCAGCGCCACCGCGCTGTCGGTTTCGTCGATCCGCCAGCAATTCAGCTGCGCCGCCAATATCCGCGCGAGCCTCTACGGCCTCTCCTTCATCCGTGCCGCGGCGGAAAAATTCGGCGCGGATTTCGGCTTCCGCGAATGGGGCTACCTTTTCCTGGCCAGCGATGCCGGCCGCGAAGCCCTGGCCGCCAACCACGCCATCCAGCAGGCGGAAGGTGCCGACATCGTCTTCCACGACGCCGCCGCCCTGGCCGCCCGCTTCCCCTGGCTGTCCACCGAGGGTCTCGCCGCGGGCAGCTGGGGCCGCACCGGCGAAGGCTGGTTCGACGGCTACGGCCTGATGCAGGCCATGCGCGCCCAGGCGCGCGCCGCGGGCGTGACCTGGCTGCACGCCGAGGCCGCCGCGATCGAAGGCGGCCGCGTGCGGCTTTCGAACGGCGAAGCGATCGGCGCGGCGACATTCGTGATCGCCGCCGGCACCGGCAGTGCCGCGCTGGCCGCCAGCGCCGGCATCGACATTCCGGTGCGCGCCAGGAAGCGCATGGTCTTCACCTTCCGCGCCGCCGACCCGCCCCAGCGCATGCCGCTGCTGATCGACCCCACCGGGGTCTACGCGCGGCCCGAGGGCGAAGGCTTCCTGTGCGGCCTTGCCCCCGCCGAGCACGAGGACCCCGACCCCGGCGACGACTATGAGCCTGACTGGACCTGGTTCGAGCACCGCATCTGGCCGGTGCTGGCCGCGCGCGTGCCGGCCTTCGAGAGCATCCGCACCGGCCGCGCCTGGTCCGGCCATTACGACCTCAATCTGTTCGACCACAACGCCTTCATCGGCCCCTGGCCCGATGCGTCGCATATCCTTCTGGCCTGCGGCTTTTCCGGCCACGGCATGCAGCAGGCGCCGGCCACCGGCCTGGCCATCGCCGAGCACATTCTCGGGCGGCCGCAAAGCCTCGACCTGGCCGACCTGGCGCCCGACCGGCTGCCCGCCGGCCGCAAGGTCGCGGAGCGCAACGTGTGGTGAGCGGCGGGTTCGTGGCCCTGGATGGCGTTGATCTCGCCTATGCTGGCCAGCCCGCGGTGCTGGGGCTCGAACTGCAGATCGCCGAGGGCGAGATGGTCGCGGTGGTCGGCCCGTCCGGCTGCGGCAAATCGACGCTGATGAAGCTTGCCACCGGGCTGATGCCGCCCACCCAGGGCCAGGTGCGCGTGGCCGGCCAGGTCGTGCGCGGGCCGCTCAAGATCACCGGCATGGCGTTCCAGAACCCCACGCTGCTGCCCTGGCGCACGCTGCTGCAGAACATCCTGCTGCCGCTGGAGATCGTGGAACCCTATCGCGGCAGTTTCCGCCGCGACCGCGCCCGCAATATTGCGCGTGCGCAGGCGCTGCTGAAGGTGGTGGGGCTGGCCGCGTACGAAAACCATCACCCGTGGGAGCTTTCCGGCGGCATGCAGCAGCGCGCCAATCTGTGCCGCGCGCTGATCCATGAGCCGCGCCTGCTGATGCTGGACGAGCCGTTCGGCGCGCTCGATGCTTTCACGCGCGAGGAGCTGTGGGATGTGCTCCAGGCCTTGTGGATGGAACGCCGCTTCACCTGCGTGCTGGTCACGCACGACCTGCGCGAAAGCGTCTATCTGGCCGACCGCGTGTTCGTGATGTCGGCCCGGCCGGGGCGCATCATCGAGGAGCGGGCAGTGCCGCTCCCACGCCCGCGCACCTTGGCCATGAGTTTTGAGCCGGCATTCGTGGACATCGTGCACGGCCTGCGTGATCGCATCGCCGTGGCAAGGCAGGCAGCATGAGGCGGCGCTGGGCCGACCTGGCCTGGCCGGAGTTCGCCGCGCTGGCGCCGAACACGGTCGCCATCCTGCCTGCCGCCGCGATCGAGCAGCACGGGCCGCATCTGCCCGTGTCCGTCGATGCCGACATCAACGCCGGCATCCTGGATGCCGCGCTGAACCTGCTGCCGGACAGCGTGCCGGCGCTGGCGCTGCCGATGACCCAGGTGGGCATCTCGGTCGAGCACCAGGAATTTCCCGGCACGCTCAGCATGTCGCCGGAAACCGCGCTGGCGCTGTGGAGCGGGATCGGCGCCGGCGTGGCGCGCGCCGGGGTGCGGCGGCTGCTGATCCTGAACAGCCATGGCGGCCAGCCGCAGATCGTCGAAGTCGTGTGCCGGCGGCTGCGCATCGAGCATCGCATGCTGGCGGTCGGCACGATGTGGGGGCGCATCCGCCGCCCCGTGCTCGACCTGCCGGAGCAGGAAACGCGCCACGGCATCCATGCCGGCGCGGTGGAAACCGCGCTGATGATGGTGCTGCGGCCCGATTCCCTGCGCGTAACGAAGATCGCGGATTTCACCAGCCGCGCCGTGACGCACGACAACGCCGTACCCACGCTCGCGGGCCTGGGCTATTCGGCGCTCGGCTGGATGGCGCAGGACCTGGGGCCGACCGGCGCCGTCGGTGATGCGCGCCTGGCGACGCCGGCGCTGGGCCGGGCGGTGCTGGACCAGTCAGCTCGCGCGGTTGCCGACCTGATCACCGAGATGGCGGCGCTCGACCTTGATGCCTGGCTGCGGGACCAGCCCGCATGAGACACCCTGTGTCCAGCCCTGAATGTTCAGGCGGGGAGTTTTGCCGCGTCGGCGTGGCGGGCGGGGTCGTAGGCGGTGCGATCCTGCCAGGCCTTCCACAGGACGCGGCACCATGCGCGGG